>Ga0116195_1000361_pt1 | contig 41982 bp, 53 predicted proteins | sample AD_SCU002_MetaG_FD_89881 | JGI IMG/M metagenome (GOLD analysis project Ga0116195, IMG submission 89881) | Active sludge microbial communities of municipal wastewater-treating anaerobic digesters from China - AD_SCU002_MetaG | ecosystem: Engineered > Bioreactor > Anaerobic > Digestate | place...
AAATAAATCACCTCACTTCTTGTAGTCAATACTATTATACATTTCCCATTTATAAGGATATGGAAAAAAATAGGGAAAATAGGGAAAATTAATTTTTTTCCCTTTTCTTAGGGATAAAGTATAGTCCACATATGCCTTAATAAAATCAGGTGATGCAAAACGGCAGCAATAGTTGAAATGAACAGGAAGAAGTTTGTTGAAGGAAACGAGATAATAGCCGCATGGAAGAGCACGACAGGCTGGCACTGGTTCGCAACTGAAGTGTCTGAGATTAGACAAGTTGGAGACGAAACAGGGGGGTCTATGATAAACGGAAACCCAGAAAACGACATAATCTACTATGGCTTAGTTTTAGGGCCAACAGAGGAGTGGGGCTGCTTTTCTGGAAGGGAATTAGAAATGGACAAAAGAGTAGAAAAATTATTTTAATTTATTTATTTTCTTCGAATCTTTTCACCATAATTTTTCTTAGATTTTTATGAGTGTCAGCAGAATGTGATTCGATAGAATCAATAAACTCCATCTTGTCAGCCATTTCTTCCAAGCTTTTAACATAGTTTGATATGTCTTCTATTTCCAAACTTAAGTCCTTATTTTTTATGCATACCTCTAACCAGCCTCTGACATCAGAAAGCGCCATGGCACAATTTTCTATATCTTCAAGTTTTTCTTCCCCGGCCTGTTTACTTAGGATTTCCAAAGACCTATCTGACATATCATGGCACTTTTTAGATATCGCATGTATTTTTTCATTTATATCCCTGTCATTTTGAATCTCTATTTCTTCATCAAGGTTTTCAAACTTGTCACTGCTTATTTTTAGATTCCTAGCCAGAAAGTCTTTTACCCTCTTTTTGTCAGAATGTTCCATGTGCTCACAATTTCGTTTATAATAATAATTCACCTTTTGCGTCAACATTCGCCGGATTTTCTTACATATACCTCTTCAAAAATCGTCTAGTATCCTCTGTGTCCATCCAGCCTTGGTCTAGTTGTTTTATTATCTCTTCAATTCTGGCTATTTGTCTCAAAAAACGGTTTTTTGTTTTCTCATCTTCAATATCAACTTGTGCAAATCCACAAATAATTGTTAATGGATTTCTTATATGATCCACGAGGTGTGCAAAGTACTCTAGATTTTCCCCTAATTGCTTTTGAGATCTATTAATGAGGGTGACATCTTCTGCTATTCCCCTATACCCTCTAATCTTCTCATCGTTGTCTTTCCAAAGAGTGAAGTCAAATAAAAGGTCTAACTGGCGTCCATCTTTTGTTTTCCATTGTGACTGGAAGTTTTTGACAAATCCTTTCTCCTCAATCTCATCTTGGAATATTTTCCTGTCGTTAGGATTAACGTAAAGGGAATACACATCAAGTCCAATCAGTTCTTCTTTTGGGTACCCCAATAGATCGGCCGTGGCTTGATTGGCATCAAGTATAATACCTTCACGACTTGTCATCCATATCGGATTTTTAGAGTCTTCAAACAGCGTGCGATATTTCTCCTCACTTTCTCTTAACGCCTTTTCAGTCATTTTAAATTCATTGATATCACGAATTGATTCTATTGCCCCGACTACATTGCCGTCTGCATCATGTAGCGGGGACGCTATAGCCCACACATAAGCTCCTTTGCCATTGTAAAGTGCTGGAGTAAATACTTCAACGTATAATGCGTTTCCTTTTCGCTTGACAAAATCATATTTAGAGGAAATCTGAGATCCAGATTCAAAAATGAGGTCTATCAAATAGGGCCTCTGCTTACCATAAAATGGAACTGCTCCGTAGGAACGGTCCTTTCCTATAATCTCTTCTTTTGGAATTCCAGTCATTTGTTCCATCGCACGATTCCAAGCTCTGATTCTCTCATCCTTGTCAATAATAAAAGTTGCATCAGGTAAGAATTCTATTATGTCTTCAAGCTGTTTGTTTGTGGATCTTAAACGATCTTCAGCTTCCTTTCTTTCAGTGATGTCTTCAACGATGCCTTTGTAGTGAGTTATGCTTCCATCTGAAGTTCTGACAATAAATGACCAATCACTTACAAATTTTATTTGCCCCAATTTTGTTATTATACGATAGGTTTCATGTTCAAATTCAGTTCTATCTTTTTTCTTACTGAATTCTTCAACTTCTTGAGAAACTCTTGAAAGATCATCTGGATGGATGCAACTTGCATAGGAAACTTTTCCAGAAGTAAAATCTTCAGCACTATGCCCAAAAAGCGTTTCAACATTTTCTGAAACAAATTCAACTGGCCAGCCTTCTGCATTCTTCCATGTAAAAGCTACGGAGCGGCTCTTGTTAATAATAGTCAGAGCTTCCATTAGTTTCTCTTCAGTTTGTTTCTGTTTTGTGTTATCCCTTCCAACCGCCTGAAATTCTACAATATTATCTGATTCGTCAAACAATGCCCTTAGTACCCATTGTTGCCACCTTTCCTCTCCTGAAGACAGTGTTATGTAATTATCATATGAAATTATGGGCCTATCTTTTGAAAAAAGTGTTAATTCATGCTCTATTTCTTTTAGTATGTGGTCGGAAATGTATCGCAGATAGTTAACACCAATTATATCTTCACGTTTTTTTAAATAATATTTGCATAGCGCATCATTAACAAAAGTCATAGTGCCGTCGGGAGTGAACCTGCATATCAATTCAGTCTGGTCTTGAACAATGGCATGGTATCTTTCTTCGCTAACTCTTAAATCCTTTTCAGCTTTTTTACTTTTTGTTATATCATTAATAACAAAGAGATGCAAATCAGGCGAGATGTTGGCGATAGCCACGTATCCAACTACAATTTTCTTTCCATCTTTTCTTAAGATTTGATATTCTCCTTTTTGTTTTCCTTTATTCAAGAGGCCTTGCCATAGTTTCCTTCCAGTTATAAGATTGGAAGGTGGAGCGATATCTTCAATCTTCATTTTCAATAATTCATCTTTCGAATAACCAAGAATGTTGCAAGCCTCATGATTTACGTCAACAAAAGCAGAGTTATTGCCAATTAGCATCACGCCATGAAAAGAATATTCAACAATATTCCTGTATACGTCCTGGCCATCAGGAATCAATATTTTGTTCATGGGAATCACATTAATAGATATAAAAATATTTACTAATCTTAACATAGTAATGAAGAAGTATTAAAAGATTTTGGTAATATTGAGATTTTCGCAATTTCTATTATTTTTAAACAAAAATAGACAACTCATATAAACTCTTTCCCCAGTCTAGATAATCTTTGATTGTCTTTTCTTGCGAAAATTAATCCCTACGGCACAGTAATTTCTGGCCTTAAAAATAGAGTTGCATTACTGGAGAAGGAGCTCTCTATTGTTGGGCAGGATGACAACCTTTACTTAAAAGAAACATCCGAGCCGAAGTTCCCAACGATATCAAAGGAGAAGATCCTGAAATACTGTGATCATTCCCCCCTTGTCCAGCCAATCCACAACGCAATAATACGTGAGGTCACAAACGCCGGATGGTCAATCAAATCTCTTTTCAATGCCAAGTGCAGCAAGTGTGGACAGACCTTTGAGAAAACTCCAGAAAAGAATAGATGTGATTGCGGCGGCTCAATTTTAGGGCCAGATATAGAACAAAAAAATAAGCTTGAGAAGTTCATAGACAATCCCCATCCAGATATAGATCTTTATTCAATCATAAGATCCGCCCTCAAATGGGAGCTTTGTATCGATGATTATTATCTATCCCTTTCTTACATAAGGCAGAACGACAGGGGAAAGTATTTCATAATGGAGGAGCCCCAGGCGCTCTACGTTGAGAATCCTCTTTTGATTGGGAAGGTTAGGCGTGGCGATTCTGATTGGTCGTACTTCTGCCCCATCTGCAATCTGCTTGATGAAGAATATTTATCAGAGTCAAAGGGGAAGTGCCCCAAGCATAAAATAGAGCTTTGGGAGACGGCATACGTACTTTATGCCGGGAGAAGGATAAGAAGGCGCTACTCCAAAAGAGAGATAATAGAGGGCCACTTCAATAGGAGACTCCCGGATGAATATGGCACTCCAATAATCCAGGCATGCATAAATCAGATAGAAGCGGCCCTAAATCTAGACCTCTTGAATCGTGACACTTTTGAGAAGGGTACACTTGCAAAGATATTTGCCTTCGAGGGCTATACGCAGGACGAAGTGGCGTCCTTAGAGCAGGCAATAGCATCGATGGCCGAAAAAAGAAAAAGCATAGGCTCAAAGCTATTCAATCTTTTCCTGGGAAACTCGAAAGGCAAGATAGAGATACATGACGTGCTTTCTGATCCCTCAAAGCTTCAGGCGCTGGAGTGGCACCGCTACTACCGTGACATGCTCCTCTCAAATTATGGCGTGAGTCCCGTCTTTGCAGGCACAGTTGAGAGCGGCAAGGCGGGGAACAATCCTATGCTGCAGATTGACGTGATGGCGAACACCACAAAGGCATGGATGAGGACTATCTCTGAGCCTATAAACACTGTTCTGCTTTCAGCTCTTGGTATAACGGACTGGTACTTTGATTTTGATGAGATAGAGCGTGAAGACAAGAAAGAGTCGGCATTGGTCCAGAAGCTAAGGGCAGAAACAGTCGCCATCTACAGAAGCTCTGGGCTTGAGATGAAGTTCTCCAGGAACGAGTCGCCGGAAGAGGCGGCCATGCTTTTGGCATACGCTTACGGCTGGAGGGATGGAAAGCCCCTCCCAATGTCCAGTTTTAAGGCCAGGCCAAAGATAAGGCCAGACTGCATTTCTCTTGACTGTCTTCTATCAAAGATCAATGACGAGGGCCGGATTGTTTTTCTGAACGCAACAGTGAACAGGGTCTCAAACGTCAGGGAGGAAGAAGGGGCCATAAGGCTTCGGACCACGGGGATTGAGATAACTGATGGTAAGGATAAGATTTGGGTCAACTGCCACGACACAAAACCTTTCACTTCAAAAAAGAGCGGAAAACTAATCCCGGGGAGATTCCTTTCTACAAAGGCGCAGCTCAAAAGGACGGATCTTATCGGATCCCTCGTCTCATTTTACAACATCGAGGCAAGGATTTCAAAGAACGGCGAGCTAAGCCTCAACACCGGGCCGTACTCAAACTTCTCCTATGAAAAAAATGAGCAGAATGAAAAATCCCCTTTAGGCGAGGCCTCATGAGCCGCATCGCAACAATCTTTGAGCCGATGCCTTCCTCAAGGTATAACGGCGCTGAGGGCGAGGAGGAGTTTCTGGTTCACTGCTTAAGGAAAGAGCTAAACGTCAGACTATCCCTTAGCCCTTATTCAAACTGTGACTTCAGAATTTCCGGCAAAAGGATTGATGTCAAAACGATATCAAATGACTACGGCCCCTCCCTTGATTTCAATGTCAACGTCCCATCGTGCCAGGTGTCTTTGGAGCAGGATCTCTTTGCTTTTGTATTCCATGACAGGTTCAAAGGCACTTTCACTATTGCCGGGGCCATTGACAGGGACACACTCCTAAAGAGGGCCAGGCTCATGAGGAAAGGGGAAACAGAGAGGAACGGGTGTTTCCAGTACAAGTGCGACACATATGTCATGAAGGTCGAGGAGCTCTTGCCCTTGGAATCACTTGTCGGAGCAAAGATTTCGGAGTGAATATGATTGATTTCATACTACACTTTGGCCCTATTTTACTTACAGGTTACTTACAAAGTGCCATTTTTAGAGCCAGTTTTACTTACAGCCATCATTACAAAACCCCCTTTTTTAGGCCTATTTTACTTACAGGTTACTTACAAAGTGCCAATTTTAGGGCCAGTTTTACTTACAGGAAAATCCATTTTTCAGAGGGGGTAGTATGGGGAAAAGCCAGTTGAGGTATGGGAAGAGGCTGATCCAGGCATGGCTTCCTGAGGATCTTCTGAACAGATGCTGCACCGTATCAACTAAGGGATTTACAGAGACAATAACTGAGGCCCTAACTCAATATGCGGAAAGGAACAAATCAGAGCTTGAATTACTGGAAAGCCAGTATGAAAGCGCTATTTTGGAAGCTACGAGGTTAAAGGCTAAAATTGATGAATTGACTAAGATTAATCTCAAAGAAACGAAAATACAGATTGATAAGGGCATTAAAAATACAAATAAGCTTGTTGAAAGGCAATTAAGCGAAAAAGAGCGCAATGAAATCTGGGAAGGGAAGATAAAACCTCTTCTAAAAAAGAAGATTTTTGAATCTGGAATTAACAGCGTCTTAAGTGATGAGCGCCTCCTAAACAACTTTTCTAATGGCCTTGGCATTTCCACTGGAGAATTGAAAGAAAAGATCTCCATTGAATGGGGTGTAGTGTAGTGTAGTGTAGTATGTAGTATAGTAGTAAGTAAGTAGTAAGTAATAAGTAATAAGTATGGAGGAAAAATATTGGCAAAAAGTATTGATGTTATGGAAAAAAGGCAGATGGAAAATCTCCCAATGCTATCAAGAGAGGAGCTCTACGGCTTTGGCATTATTGATATTTCAGAGATGATCATATCAATTGAGCATGCCATTAATTACACCGAAGGGTACAGATTTTTGCTTTTGTGTTTTGGCAATGAAGGATCATCGGATAAGGCAAAGATGATCATGAAAGGATTAGAGGATTACCTACAGATCGTAAAAGATGTCTACCGCTTCAAGGTGGACGAGAAAAAAAAGAGGGAAAACTTCCTGAAGGGAGTGAATGCTTAGAGGTGGGGCTATGGAGAAAAATATACCTGAATCAAAGATGAGGGCTGTAAGATTTTATTTGGAAAACAAGGAGTTCTTGGAAGAGATGTGCATCATAGGAGATCCTTACATTAAGGCCATGGCAATGACGATAATAGTTTCGGCTAAAAAAATTCTAAACAATAATTAATTTTATTTTTTATATTAAATCAAATATTCCCCTATAATTCCTCAGTTTTAATAACTACATTATGTTTGCCAAGACGTAGAATTGCCAAAAGGATAAAATTCATGACCTCAATAGTATATTGTTGTGCGATAAACTCTGAGTGGGCTATTTTATTCCTCAAATTAAGGCCATAATCTTCTGCAAAAATATACCTAAAAAAGATAAGATCTTCTTCGTCTATTATTTTTTCGATATTTTTCTCATAAAGTAAAGTATTAAGGTCTTTTTTTGTTATGATATTATGCCCTTCATTTTGATGTCTAATATTAATGGTATCAATATTATTAAATTCACATATTTCTCTAAATACGCCTTCAAATTTTAACACCAATGAATCTATGTTTGGTATTAAATTTGGATAATATGAAGGATTTAATAAATATGTATTTAGCTTATTAAAATATTCGTGAATACTAGGTGCAATTAACGAAATCCAATTATAACTTAGTTCTTCTTCGAGATATACGTTAGTGGGAAAATTCTTTCCATATATGGATTTAGAGGATAGGAGTTCTAATAATATTTTACCATTAAGTTTATTGCTTAGAAAGGCCTTAGTAATTATTTCTTTTAGTAAAATTGTAGTGTGCATATATAGTATATGTCCATATGCTTTGAGTTCATAGTATTTCTGTTCATCGGGATTATAATGTTTAATAGGATTTTTACCCTCATCTATTATCTTTTTTGGAAACAAGGATAAAAGTGACTGTTTAGAATAACTTTCAACAAATTCTCTAACTGCTTCTTTAGGGGGAAGTAAGTCATTACTCATTATTAAATATCCAAGTATTTGCTCCGGTTCTTTAGAAATAAGCTCTTCGGCATATTTTTCATATTTTTTAATACTTTCGGATAAATCGAATTCTATTTTTGTACCTTTAATCCTAATATCCTTTTTTAATCCAGAGTATATGTTTTTCATTTCTTTTTCTTTTTCAATATTTCCGCTTTTATTGTAATTGTCCATTGACTTTAAACAATAGTCTGATGAAACCAAAGGACTATTTAGAGTTCTTTTTGTTAAATCTTCATATTTTTTTCCAATTTCATCTCTCCACTTAGCTGTATTCTCTTTTAGTTTATGATCTATTCTCTCCCCTAATTCTAAGAACGCTATTGCACTATGTGGGTCTTCTTCTAGCGTTAGGGACAATTCAAGACAAATCCGATTAATGCCTCTAAAATCTTCTTTAGAGAATCCTTTTTCATTTAACATTATTCTAATTATTTTTAGTATTATGCGTTTCGACATGTTTCCGCAATCTTTATGATCAAAAATGATTCTTTTAAATTCCAATTTAATTTCTTCTATTTTTTTCTTGGAGTTAAATCCTAAATTACATGCACTTTCGATTGAAATTATCAAGTCACTCCAGAATTTAGCATCTTGATTTTCTTTTACCTCTTTTTCATATCTCCTTGTTAGAACCAAATATGCGTCTACAGCAATTTCTGCATAATTTCCATGCTTTTCAGGGCTATCCCATAAAATATGGGCGTATCGAGCAATTAGTATTGGATTTTTTGTTTCATCTAACCTCTTTTTGATATATCCATAAGTATCTACTGTAAATTTATTCATTTCTGGGATGTTAATTAAATTACCTTTATCATCATAATTTGAGTATTTAGGTATTAATCTACCGCCCTTAATCCCAAAATTAAGAAAATCAATTTCCCATTGGACTAATTTTGCTATTTCTTTTTTATCTTCTTCATACAGGCTATTTCTAAGAATTACCATCGAATCAAAGATATTAGCATTATTTATCTCATGAAAATATTTTAGATCTATTTCCATATATTTATGCATTGATTCCAAATCTCTAAACTCAACCATTTTCCACCCATTTAATAAACAATTGTTTTGTTTAATTATTATTTTTTAAATCAATTTATATGTGTTGTTTTAATTTTTCCTTTCTTTGGAAAAGAAGCAGAATTTGTTATAATTTTGGATTAGACAAGACAATTAATAAGTGAGTTGGGATTTTGAAGATTGATGGGAGAATTAGGATAAAAATAAGAAGGATTATTAATATCATCTCCTGAATTAATCAGTTTAAAAGAAAATATTTATTTCTTATTTATCTTAAAAGGAATTTTTATTTTAGTACTCCTATTTATAATAAATATTTCTCTACTTTTATTTTCATTGAATTTATTAGAAATAACATCTGCATAATAACAAAAAGTTAAAAAAATAAAAGAAATTAAAGCAATTGACTCTTGGTAAAATATATATTTCATCTGTAAATAAATCTTATCTTCTTCGATTGTAGCCATAAAAAGAAGACAAAAAATAATTGTAAAAAGAAGGCCCGTCGTAGTGGCTCCATGTAGTATTCTTATATTTCTAGGGGGTCTTCTTGTATATCCTTTCGCTAAAAAGATACTCAAAGCAACAAAAAACAATCCAATTAACGTTGCATTTACTTGTGCTATAGAACTATAAAAATAATAACTCCTTGTAACCGTCAGATTATGAATATAAGTGTGAGAAACATTATAATCGATTTCTTTTATATTTTCCGACGTATTCTGTAAACCCATATAAAAATAATTACTAACTGGAATAGAAATGATACTAGCTATAATAATAACTCCATATAATATTTTTCTATTGTCTAATATCTTCACAAATATAATCGGATATAATGGTATAAATAATTATCCGTTAATTCCATAAGAGCAAACATTTTTAAAGAATATTAAAAATAAATATGTAACGTAAGGTAGAATATTATGAACACAGAACAAATAGAAATTAGGGCCATTACTGAGGATATTATTGACATGGAAGATTTATCTTCATTTATCTATAGATTGAATATTATTTATAAATTTTGTTATTTTAGTATTATTCAAAAAGAAGTAAGGTATGGATTTCCTTATTATAGACTTCCAAAAATTGAAAAAGACAATAGATTAAAAATATCAAATATTTCTAAAGGCTCATTTACCTTCTATTTAATCCTACCCTTGATTGCATCTTTATATTTAATAATGGTTAGTATATTTGACATAATAGAAAAATATCAAGAAGGATATTTCCCAGAATATGTTTTAAGAAATAATATAGAAAATGATCTAATAAATATTCAAGGATTAGATTATCAAACTAGAAAAAGATTAGTAACACAAATATATTATTTAATTAGGGTAAATATTAAAATAAAAAGGAATGGCAAAAATAATTAAACTCCTTGCTCGTGTGATATTATGCAAGATACTGAAAGAAAAATAAAAGAAGAAATTGAAGAATTGATTAGAGAAGGTAAAGAGATAATAAGAATTTCTTCAAATTCTCCCGCAGATTTAAAGGGTAGTAATCTTTCTTGGATTTCTTCGTGGGTAACAAAAACTGGACATTTAATTTTATCTGTTGTAACAAAAGAAAGTGAATTCTATAAACAATATTCTTCAAGGTTAGATGAAAAAGATTTCTATGGAATTCATTCTAATCATTATGTTCACTTAATCCCAATTTTGGGTTCTTTAGAGGCTTTGTATGATGCCTTAAATAAAGGCCTCTTAGGGGATGTTCGGAACTATATTAGGGCTGAAATATTCACTGATTTCTTAGAAATGGCAGAATATTTTTTAAAAAAAGAAAAAAAAGATCCAGCGGCAATATTAATAGGTGTTGTTCTTGAAGATTCTCTTAGAAAAATCGCAATAACTAATAATATAGATATTTTTAAAGATAATGAAAAATATAAAAATCTTGACGCCTTAAACCAAGAGTTATATTCCAAAGGAATATATAATCTACTAATAAATAAACAGATTACTAGTTACGGCGAAATAAGGAATAAGGCAGTCCATGCAAATTTTGACAAATACGAGCTAAAAGATGTTGAAAGAATGTTATCATTTGTTAAAGATTTCTGTTCTAAATATATGTCATAACCTAATAGACGCCATATTAAACTCCAGACTGAGGAATACAAGCTAAATAAGATTCCCTAAGCTCTTTTGGATCTACATGGCCATAGATATCAATAAATCTTCTAAAACAATACCGCATTAGCTTTAGTAAAAAGTGCGGGGGAAGGGATTTGAACCCCTGGACCCCTGCGGGAATAGATCTTGAGTCTATCGCCTTTAGCCATGCTCGGCAACCCCCGCGTAATGAAAAGTTGATTATGGGAATATAAAAAGGTTTCTAAGTCTTAGTTTTTAGCTCCCTTGAGATATAATAAAATCTTGTAAAGACCGTTATATAAACAACAATCAAAAGAATATAAAGCCCTATCTCCAAATTGATGAAAGAAAACACAAATATTATCAGTATTCTCTCTGCCCTCTCACCAATTCCTACCCCCATGACTTTTACCCCAAGAGCCTCTCCCTTGGCACGCATATAACTAATTAGATATGCTCCAACCATTATTACAAAGCAAAGAGCAAGATCATGTAATAGTCCAATCCCAAGAAGTATTATTCCGTCTCCTACCCTGTCAAATGTTGAATCTAAAAAGCCGCCAAGAACAGTTGTCTTCTTAGTATACTTTGCAACTGAGCCATCAACTAGATCAAGAAACCCTGAAACGGCAAGTGTAATTGCTCCGATATAGGGTAATCCGAGGTAATAATAATAGCCTGAAAAGAAGACAACAACTAAACTGATTGTTGTTATGACATTTGGTGGCAGGAATCTAAAGATTCGCCCGATAAAGTTAACAATTGATACAAATGATTTATTCTTACGGATGTTATTAAGCATGCCTTTAGAATTAATTAAGTCTATTTAAATCTTTTTTATCCTAATTTTATCGGGACAATCATCGTAGATATTACAAATAGTATTATAGCAACTAGAACCATAATCCAATGTTTTCTATCAATAGGTGTTATCTCATCCATTGAGCCAGGATGTCCCCTGTATGCTAGATAAATTCCTATTACTCCCCATAGGCTCCAGCCAGCCCATGTAAATATTCCTATGCCAAATAATGAGGCTGCAACAACAAATGACAGATATCTGTGATGGATAGGCCCTAATACAGCTCTTGCAATGTGGCCACCGTCCAGTTGGCCCATAGGGATTAGGTTAAGCATAGTTACAAATATTCCGGCCCACCCAGCAAAAGCTACAGGATGCAAGTAAAGGGAATTGCCCTCAGTCACAATTACAAGTGATTCAGCAATAAACCTAAAGATTAGCGGCTCACCCAAAAACATTGAGCTCTCGCCAAAGATTGTTATGGGAACAATAGGCGACATCATAACTCCAACTATAGTTATTGGTATCGCTACAAGCATGCCGGCAAGTGGGCCTGAAAGACCCAACTCAATAGCACTATTCTTACTTGGGATAAACGATCTTATGTTTATCACAGCCCCCATTGTGCCAAGAATGAAGGGCGCTGGTATGAAATAAGGGAGTGTCGCATCAACGCCATTTCTTCTTGCAACTAGGTAATGGCCCATTTCATGTGTTCCTAGGATCACCATTATCGAAAAAGAAAATGTTATAGCCCCTATCCAGGGATTTGTCATAAATCCGTAATCAACATGTGGCACTGACATGAAATAGCCAGCAACTGTAGTTGAAATAATTGTTAAGAAAAATAAGATTAGATTTTTTCTATATGAGAAATCTTTTTTTGGCAGAGAAGTCCTTAGGACAACAAAAAGCTTCCCATTTTCTTTTCTTATAAATGGATAAAAATTTATCTTTTCAAAGGAAGAAATTATTTCCTCAGGCTTTTTGAAAAGTTCCCTTACCTCAAATAAAGCAGAATAATTATCGGTCTTGATATTTCCATATGAGAAATTTTCATTTGCAACCTTCATTATGTCCTGTAATTGTACCGGGAGTTCGTTTAGTTCTTGGACAATAACTAGCGATTTGCATGATGGGCACCTATCATAATCTTTTGCTTCAGCTAATAGGTACTCCTTATAACTACATTTCTCGCATCCGAGTATCTTGACCATAAAGAATTCATATTCAAATTACTTATAAAATTTCCCCAATATGCAAAAACTTATTTATCCATTGCCACAATTAAGTATGGGGGTAATATGGACACATATATTATTGATTCAAATTGTAAATATTATGGTCTCGATACGCCAATTCTTATGGAAAATGCCGGAAGAGGGGTAGCATCAGAAATAGAAAAGAGGTTTGGAACAAGAAATAAAATCGCAGTTTTTTGTGGTCTTGGTAATAATGGCGGGGACGGATTTGTATGTGCTAGATACTTATCTAAAGAGAATAGAGTTACAGCGTACCTAGTGGGGGATCCACAAAACATCAAAGAAGGTGCTGCCCTCTCAAAATGGGAGCTTCTGAAACATATTGACATTGAAAAAATACTTCTTAAAGATTCATGCGATATAGAAAAGATACGTCCAGACTTTGAAATCTACGTGGATGCAATATTCGGCGTTGGTGTCAAAGGAACACTTAAGCACCCATACTCCGATGTTATCAACAGGATTAATGAGATTAATGGGATCAAGGTATCCATTGATGTCGCATCTCCATATTTCATGCCAAATGTTATTATCTCGCTCCATACCCCCAAGGAAGGCGCCACTACCGTTGTCGATATAGGGATCCCAAAAGAATTTAATAATTTGACTGGCCCCGGCTATGTCAACAAGCTGAACTCTAGGTCTACTGACTCGCACAAAGGTGATAATGGTAAGGTACTAGTAATAGGAGGATCAAAAGAGTATCACGGGGCGCCAATCTATTCCTCTCTTGCAGCATCATATCTTTCTGATCTCGTCTATGTCGCATCACCCAAGAAATGCTCTAAAGTAATAAAATCTTATTCTCCAGATATGATAGTCTTTCCAACTGAAAAGAATCATTTCATCCCCGAAGATATTGAGCTTCTAAAAAATCTTTCAGAAAAAGTTGATTCAATCTTGGTAGGCATTGGGATGGGCAGAGACTCAGAAACAGTTGAAACAGTGTTAGAGTTTCTAAAAAGTATATCGTGTAAGAAAATAATAATAGATGCCGATGGGCTTTTTGCAATAAAAGGAAATCTTGATATTTTAAAGAAAAATGACGTATGCATAACCCCCCACCACTCTGAATATAAGATGGTTTTTGATGAGCCTTTGACCCATGATAATATTTTAACTAACTCAGAAAAATACCAGACCACAATTGTCACTAAGGGAAAAGTTGACCTCATATCGGATGGTAAAAAAGTTATAAAAAACTTCACGGGAAACTCTGGCATGACCACAGGGGGGACAGGTGACATTCTTTCAGGGCTTATAGCAGCCTTTGCAGCAAAAGGAACTATTATTGAAGCCTCGTGTGCGGGAACCTTCCTAAACGGGATTGCTGGGGATATTACCGCAGAAGAGATAGGTATAAACTTCAGGAGTTCGGATATGCTAAAAAGGATTCCAAGAGCCTTGAAATTCTGCGGGAAATATTAATTTATTTCCCACAACTGCACTTGAGATAATTAACAGTCTCTTTAGCCCATTCGAGCGCCGCATCAGGGCTATTGGCAGTTATAATTTTTCCATCCTTTACAACATTCTTGTCTTCGAAAATCACGCCTTCTTTATCAAAAATATCGGGACCTCCCCAGACAGTTGCTCTTTTGCCCTTAAGAACTCCAGCTCTTGCCATGATATTTGGGGCATAACATATCCCGCCCAATAGGGATAACTTTTTTTCAGCTTCCTTAATGTATTCATGAAGTATTTTATCGTCAGCAAGATTAAAGGTTCCTGGGCCACCAACTAATAGAAAGGCATCATAATCTCCTATATCAATATCTTCAAATCCAAGGACTTCAATAATCTTCCCAAACTTGCTCCAAGCTGTTCCTTTATCATGAGAAACAACATTTACTATGAATCCTTTTTCTTCAAATACCGATTTAGGAACAAATAGCTCCTCATCCCTAAATCCCTCTTGTGCAACCCACATCAAAATGCAGACCATATTTAAATCCCCTATTACTAATTAATAATTGTTTTATATTGCAATTATCTCATAACCCTCTTTCATGTATCTTGCCATGCTTGGGTGGCCAAATAATTCGTCGCATAGATTTAGGTTTTGTTTTTTCGCCTCTTCAATAGTCCCGTTCTTTGTTGCACATGCTTTACATAAGCAGTCTATTAGCCCTTCGTCTTTTGTCCTTACGTAATAGTAGTGTAGCGGATTACCTGCCTCATTTAGTTTTCCAATAAGTCCAGTAGCTGAACCTTCAATTATCAACTTTGTATCGTACCCTTTCGCATGAAACTCTAAGGCATTTATCAAGGCATGTATAAAACACATTGGATCGCCATTAAAGGCAAATATTGCAATCTTTTTCTCCATCCAGAACTCAGTCATTTTTATCACCTTCCATATTTTGCTTGTTTTGGGATTAATTAATAATATACCTTATTTTTCTATAATATTTTAATTAATAAGGAATCTCCCTCTATTTTTATCTCATACTTTTCTTCATCATTAATCTTAAGTTTTAACAGTGGTATTTTAGGCCCGGAAACTACATTTCCCGTTGTAATGTCAAACTTAGAGCCATGTTTTGGGCAAGTTACAATATTCCCCTCCAGTTTTCCTTGAGAAAGATCCCCCGCTCTATGGGTGCATTTGTTATTAATGGCGTAATATTTCTCGCCAAAATTAGAAACTAGAATATCTTTTCCTTCGACTTCAAACTTCTTCATAGTGCCGTCTTTAACATCAGAAATTTTACCTATCTTGACAAATCCCATAATATCCCTATATTAAGTAGGATTCAATCTTATTAAGGTTTATTATGGATTAACGCAAAGATTTAATCGATAAAAAGTAATATTAAATTAAGTTCTTATAAAAATAATAAAAAAAAGAAAAGATAAAAATATCTTTTCTTAAATTAATTCCCGTGTCCTTTATAGCGTATCTTTTTTAAAGGCCCTTCGTAGTAGATTTCTACTTCTTCATTAAGATATTCATAAAGGTACCTTTCAACGGTACTTCTGGGTATGTCCGTATCGTTAACAAGTTCCTGAATGAAGTAGTCTCTTCCGCTGTTCAGCTTTTGCTTTAGAAGGATCCTTAGTTCATTAATACGCTTTTCTCTAGTTTCAAATTGTCTTCTCCATCCCATATTTTTTCACCTTTTAGTGCTAACTATCATCTCTCAATTGTTAGTTACTAATATTGATTATCATTAGTATATAAATCTTTTGGTTTTATAGCTCATCATTAATGCAATATTTATATAATTTAATGATTAAATATTTTTAATTATTGATTTACATTTTTTTAAATATATTAATCGATTAAAAATATGGGGTCAACCGAAACTTTTAAATAATAACGAATATATATTCATTTGGTGATAAAATGTGGGGAAGAACATTCAATAGAGGATTTCATGCCCATTGTGGCAGGAATCTGTACGAGCCTAGCTATGGAATTGCAGGTCTTGGAAGGGGCCGAGGTGGCCTTGGGAGAGGGCCATGCGCATATTTACTAGAGTCAGAGCTCGCTAAAGAGGGAAAAATCTGTAAAGAAGAAGAAAAAAAGATTTTATTGGACAACATAGATTTTTTGAAGAAAGAGATCCAACAGTTAGAAACAAGATTAAATAAAATTTCAGAAGATGTGGAATAAAATGGTAGGTTTTAGACACGTTAGAGGTCCAGAAGGAGAATGTATCTATACCAAATGCGGCCACAAAGAATCACATGAAAGAGACACTCCTTGTTTATCTAAGAAGTGTCCAAAATGTAGCGCTGTAATGATAAGGTATTCCTTAGGAGGGTTAAGATGAGGATAGCTATATCTTCAGCAGGTACAGACCTCACATCCCAAGTAGATCAGAGATTTGGCAGGTGCAGTTACTTTTTAATAGTTGATGTCGAAACAAATAATTTTGAAGTATATCCAAACTCTGCCGCGTCTGCATCCAATGGTGCAGGTATAGAGGCGGCAAAGAATCTTATTAAGAAGGGCATAAAAGCAGTAATTAGTGGAAACATTGGGCCAAACGCATTTCAGATTCTACAAGCTGAGGGAATAGAAGTTGTGCAAGAATTTAAAGGAACGGTAAATGAAGCAGTTAAAATTTTCAAGGAAGGTAATTATTCTAAAGCTTCATCACCTAACGTTAATACACATTCAGGATTAAGAAGGTAGACGATCACATGAAACTTTGTTTTCCAACAGAAGGTAATGCAGGATTTATTGAATTAATAGGCGAACATTTTGGAAGAACTCCTACTTATACCATATATGACCTTAAGTCTCATGATATCAAAGTCATTGAGAACACAAGTGAACATATGGGAGGGATTGGATATCCGCCAGAACTTATGAAAAAAGAAGGCGTTGATATTCTTATATGCAGGGGTTTAGGCAGAAGAGCACTAAGTATGTTTATTGAATACGGAATTGAAGTATATATTGGGGCAACAGGAAGCGTTGAGGACGCTATATCTGATTATAAAAATATGAAACTCAAAAAAGCTACAGTTTCTGATTCATGCAGCGAGCATAAATTTGGTGATCACAGCAACGGAAGCTGTCATCATTAATTTTTCTTTTTTAACTAGTGATTAGATGATATTGTCCATAGCTAGCGGGAAAGGAGGTACTGGGAAAACTACAGTCTCAGTAAATTTAGCCTTAAGTTTAGATAGAGTTCAATTGATAGATTGTGACGTTGAAGAGCCAAATGACAATATTTTCATCAAAGCTAGAATAGAAAATACTCAAGATGTAAAAGTAGAAATACCTGAAATCGATTGCGAGAAGTGTTTAAGTTGTGGAAAATGTGCAGACTTTTGTAATTTTAATGCAATAATAGATCTCCCCTCTGGAATAAAAGTCTTCTCGGGACTCTGCCATTCTTGCGGAGGATGTAAATTGGCCTGCCCAAATGACGCAATAAACTGGGCAGATAAAAAAATTGGGGTTATACGAAGGGGAACTAGCGGAGGGATTTCATTTTTCGAGGGTATTTTAGATATTGGTGAGGTTCGCCCAACCCCAATAATAAAAGCGCTGAAGTACCAGATAAGATCAGATATCGACACTATACTTGACTGCCCCCCAGGAACTTCTTGCTCTTTTCTTGAAACAGTGAATGGTTCAGATTTCTGCGTTTTAGTTACAGAGCCGACACCTTTTGGATTCAATGATTTAAAAATAGCTGTAGAAGCACTAAAAGAAATGAGAATTCCTTTTGGGGTAATAATCAATCGTGATGGAATAGGTGACGATGAAATTGAACTGTTCTGTAAGCACGAAATGATTCCAATACTACTTAAAATACCCTACAACGAAGATATAGCAAAACTATACTCAAAAGGAGAGGTATTTTTAGATTATTTCCCAGAAATCAGTGGGCAGCTTGTCCTCATGTTTAATAACATTAAGGGTAGAGAAAAATGAAGCAGATTGCAGTAGTAAGTGGCAAAGGCGGAACTGGTAAGAGCTCATTAGTTTTGGCATTTGCCTCTCTTGCGAAAAATACCGTCATAGCAGATTGTGATGTTGATGCATCAAACCTGCACATAGTTCTAAATCCCACAATATTGAAAACAAAAGATTTCATTGGCTCGCAAATAGCTCATATTGACAAAAACAAGTGTACTAATTGTTTAGCATGCTATCTTGGGTGTAAATTCGGTGCAGTCACTAAGGATATTAAGATAACAGCAAACCTATGTGAAGGTTGCGGAGTTTGTCATTTTTTATGCGCTTCCAAAGCTATAACCATGAGTGATAAAATATCCGGTTATACTTATGTTTCAAAAACTCGTTTAGGTATTTTGGCGCATGCATTTTTAAAACCTGGTGCACAATCTTCTGGAAAACTTGTAAATGAAGTAAGAAAAAATGCAATAAAAATTTCAATCGAGGATAATAAAGATTTAATACTTATTGATGGGCCGCCTGGAATAGGCTGTCCAGTGATATCTACAATCACAGGGATTAACCTTGCTATTATTGTAACAGAACCGACATTTTCTGCGATTCATGATCTTGAACGAGTACTTGAAGTTAATGGGCACTTTGGGGTTAAATCTGTCGTTTGTATAAATAAATTTGACATAAATATGCAAAATACTTCAAATATCAAAGAGTACTGCAATAGAAACAATATCCTTGTGATTGGGGAGTTGCCCTATAATCCTATTGTAAATTCGGCAATTGTTTCACGCAAGACGTTAATCGAACTTCCCGATTCACCATTATCGCTTAAAATAATTGAAATATGGGAAAAAATTATGGAGTTACTAAAAGATTAAAATGGAATCTAAAAACTTAGTTTTTGGGCCTGTACCTTCTAGAAGATTGGGCCGAAGTTTTGGGATAAATAACATACCTCCAAAGATATGCACATATTCTTGTATTTATTGCCAAATTGGAAGAACTTTCAATATGAGTTCTGAAAGAAGCATTTTTTATCAACCTGAATATATTCTTGAATCTGTAAAATCTAAAGTAAAAGATACCATAAATAAAGGTGGCTCTATAGACTACCTTACTTTTGTACCCGACGGTGAGCCAACACTTGACAAAAATCTGGGCATGGAAATAGATCTATTGAAATCAATGGACATAAGGATTGCAATAATCACTAATTCGTCCTTGTTGTGGCTTGATGAAGTAAGAGACGCTTTATATAAGGCCGATCTTGTATCTGTAAAGGTCGATTCGATTGATCCAGCCATTTGGAAGAAAATAAATCGGCCATGTAAATCCCTTGATATTGAAGAAATCAAATCAGGTTTGATAAAATTCTCAAAAAACTTCAAAGGTATTTTATTCACTGAAACTATGTTAGTTAGAGGTTATAACGATAAACCTCTCAATCTAATTAATACTGCAAGCTTTATTAAAAGATTAAATCCTCAGAAAAGCTTTATTTCAGTTCCAATAAGGCCACCAGCAGAAAAATCAGCCGACATCCCCAAAGAAGATACTATTAATCTTGCTTATCAGATTTTTAATGAGAATAATCTTGAGACAGAGTTATTGATAGGGTACGAGGGAAATGATTTTTTTTATTCCGGGAATGTAGAAGAAGAGCTTTTGAGTATAGTTTCTGTCCATCCAATGAGAGAAGATGCACTTGATTCTTATCTAAGAAAAGCTGGTAGAGGATTTGACATTGTAAAAAATATGCTTGAAAAAGATAAAATAAGAGAAATAAACTATAAAGGTAAAAAATACTATTTGAGAAAGCTTTAATCCTTTAATAGGAATTTATCGAGGACATCTTTTGCCTTTTCTCTGTTTTCCTGGTGTGTTGTGATAAACTTGACTAGTTTTTCACTTAAGAGATTCTTGCACTCTCCGCAGAACACTTCTCCACGTTTGCAGCCGTCATGAATCTCCTTTATCTTCTTGTTGTCATCTTCAAAGATAAAATAAAGGTATTGATATATTGTACAGACTCCTGGATTTCCGCCCTTTTCCTTATGCTCCTTTATAGTCTGCCCTCCACCAGTGAAAGCTCGTTTGATTTTTTTGTCGACTTCTTTTGGTGGGTCAACAGAAAAAATTGCAGTATCGCTCTTTGAAGCAGACATCTTGCCACTAGGCCCTTCAAGTCCTGGGAGAAACATGTTATGTATTGCAGCTGGTTTGTAGTAACCAAGTTTTGGTGCAACGTCTCTTGAAATTCTCCAGTAAGGGTCTTGGTCAATTGCCGCTGGAATTAAAACAGGAACATTGTATCCTTTTAGAACAGAAGGCAAAAAGCAGGGGGCTGCCTGAACGGAGGGGAAGAATACCATCCCGATATTAGTTGAATTCTTGAAGCCAAAAACGGCCTTAGCTGTGGAAGTTGTCACATTCTTTGCAACCTGGATTGATATTTTGTAAAGCGTTTTTGCATAATCGATATCAGAGAAGATGAACGTTTTTTTCGGGTCAAATCCCAAAGCAATTACGTCGAGTGCATTCTCGTAGGCAAACGCATGTGTCTGTTCAAGTGTAAGGTCTGGTCTCATCATGAACTTTTCATCATCTGTCATCTGGAAATAGAACTCACAATCGAATTTGTCCTGGAGCCATTTACAAAATATCCACGGGACAAGGTGGCCAATGTGGGTATGCCCAGAAGGTCCTCTTCCAGTATATAGGGCAAACTTTTCGCCTTCTTCATACTTCTTTAAGATCCATCCCAAGTCTCTATGTGAAAAGAATAATTTCCTTCTGAGAAATGGATGTAAATCTCCCGTATACTTCTTTATAGTATTTAATAACTCTTCAGTAAGGATATCAGTTCCAAACTGTTTTATGAGTTTATTATAATCAATTTCCCCTTCTACTTCCCAAGGGGTAACAACTGACTCGTCCATAATATCAGAATAACCTGATTTTAGTTCTTTTTAAGTTTAATCTTTTCTTATATCCTTTCGTTGGGCCATTCTATATGCACAGACTACAAGAGTCTTGCCTGAAAGTTCGGTATCCAGTTCATCATCACCAGTGTCAACTAGAAGAAAGGGTGTATTATCGAGTTTTTGAGGAGTTGCTATGATTATTATATTTTCTTTTCCAACTTTTCTTAAAACTTGGCTTGAAATCTGCTGATTTCCTCTACCAAAGACAAATCCCTGTGCCCCTATAGGGCTCACAATTATCTTTACACTTTTTTCATTTTGGATGTATTCTAAAATTGCCTTTTCATTTACGTCACTTGCAATGAGTTTTTCATCTTTTATTAAATCTACACCAAGCATTGTCTTTTTTAGCCCCATAACTTCTGCAATCTTTGCAGTTGTAGAACCTGCGCCAACTAGATACAAAGACCCATCTGACATAAACTCGCTGGCAAATACCGCTATGCCTTCCTTTGCCATCTCTTCATCTTGGCCTTCAAATACAGCCTTTGCATCCTGTATTAGATTGGGCACGTAAGGAGTTTTTAGATAGCCATACAACTTCATTATGAATTTATCAGCACGATAACTTTCTTCATCTATATCTAGAACATCGGAATCCTTGTACTTTGAGTTTCCTTCTAGAAAAGCCTTGAGAAGATCAGAAGCAGCCTTGGGATTAATTGCAAAAACTGATGAAAACATCTTTACTCCTGCAGGCATTCCAATAACTGGAATCTCTGTACCGATAGCTTCACAAATATCTCTTGCTGTACCATCTCCCCCACAGAATATTATGAGCTCAACTTTTCTCTTTTTGAACTCTTCTATCGTTTTTAGAGTATCCTCTCTGCTAGTTAATCCCTTAACTGTATAAACAACTTCATATTCAAGCTCTTTGTTTTTTATTAAGTCTTCGCCCATCTCACTAGAAGGAACAAGAAATTTTACATCTTTTACTTTACCAAGTGATTCAAAAAATACTTCCGCCCTGTTTTTTGACACCTTTTCTGCACCAAGTTCTAGGGCTTTTTCATATAGTCCGTCAGTTCCTTTTAGCCCAACTGAACCTCCCATACCAGAAATGGGATTGACCAAAAAACCAAGAGTTTTCATTTTATCACAAAAATAAAAAATAGGAGGATTAATCCTCCTGAATCTTTGGAAGTTTTTTAAGAGACTGCTTTACAAGTTCTACTGGGTACTCGTAGTCTGTTAATTTGCCATGAATGTATAGTTCGTAGGATTTAAGGTCGAAGTGTCCATGTCCGCTTGCATTGAATAGAATTACCTTCTCTTCGCCAGTTTGTTTGCACTTCTTTGCTTCTTCAATAACAGATTTAACTGCATGAGCAGTTTCTGGAGCTGGAACATGCCCCTCTGTTTGTGCAAAGAGCATTGCCGCCTCAAATACTTCTGTTTGGTGGTATGCTTGAGCTTCGATAATGTTTTGGTCTTTTAGTGAACTTACTATTGGTGAGGCACCGTGGTATCTTAATCCTCCGGCATGGATGCCTGGGGGGATGAAGTCATGACCCAAAGTAAACATTTTTGCAATTGGACCTAGCTTTGTGGAGTCACCATAATCGAATGCATAAAGACCTTTGGTAAGGGTTGGACATGAGTGCGGTTCAACGGCAACAACTCTTAGATCCTTTTTATCTCCCTTTAGTTTATCGTGTATGAATGGAAATGAAACGCCAGCAAAGTTGGAGCCGCCGCCAACACAACCGATTACTATGTCTGGATATCTCTCTTCCATCTTTAACTGTTCTCTAGCTTCAAGACCGATTACTGTCTGGTGCATACAAACGTGATTTAAAACACTCCCAAGAGAATATTTTGTATCTTCATGTGTTGCTGCATCCTCTACTGCTTCAGATATGGCAATTCCAAGACTTCCGGGATGTTCTGGATTATCTTTTAGGAAAGATCTTCCTGCATTTGTCTTATTGCTTGGGCTTGGGAATACTTCTGCTCCCCATAAATGTATTAGATTTCTTCTGTAAGGTTTTTGTTCGTAACTTACTCTTACCATGTAAACTCTGCACGTTATGTCAAATAAACTCGTTGCGTAGCTTAATGCAGATCCCCACTGCCCTGCACCAGTTTCAGTTGTTATTGTTTGTGTACCTTCTTTCATATTATAGTATGCTTGGGCTACTGCTGTGTTTGGCTTGTGACTGCCTGCAGGTGAAACCCCTTCCCATTTAAAATAAATTTTTGCAGGTGTTTTTAGGGCCTTCTCTAATCTTAGAGCTCTGTAAAGAGGAGAAGGTCTCCATACTGCATAAATATCACGTATGTCTTGTGGAATATCAATCCATCTTTCTTGAGATACTTCCTGTTTTATTATTTCCATTGGAAAGATTACTGAAAGTTCTTCCAATGTTGCCCTTTTCAATGTTTGTGGGCTGTATACCGGCGGCAGAGGTTTTGGAAGATCTGCCTGTATGTTATACCATCTTTTTGGCATTTCGTTTTCATCCAAAAATATTTTGGTTTTTTCCATGTTTATCCTCCTTTAATATTTTATTAAAATCTAAGATATAATTTATCTAAAATAAAATAAGACTTCTAAAAAGCCTAGATGTCTAATTTATACAAAAATTCCTATGAGTAAGCGAAAACCTGAAGGTAGGTCGCTTAGTATCGCCACCACCAAAATCTAAGAAAAGAGTCTTTTGTGACTACTTTGGTTGTATTGGATGGGTCTAAACTCATAGTACCAAAAATTTTATCATAAATCTATTTATAAATCTTTTGTATGGATTACTTCTTTGCCTTTCCTTGATTAGCAACTGACTTTATGGCCTTTTCGATTTTTTCTGCATCTCCTAAGTAGTAATGTTTTATTGGCCTTAGATTTTTATCGAGTTCATAGACTAGCGGTATACCGGTAGGTATGTTTAGGTTTACTATATCTTCTTCAGAGACGTTATCCAGATACTTTACAAGCGCTCTAAGACTGTTGCCATGTGCAACAATTAGCACCTTTTTACCATTTTTTATTGTAGGGGCTATTGTATCATGCCAGTATGGCATAAATCTCTCAACAGTATCTTTGAGACATTCGCTTTGTGGAAGTTGTTCAGCAGTTAAATCTTTGTAACGAGGATCAAAACCAGGAAATCTTTTGTCATTTTTTTCTAATTCTGGTGGCCTTATATCATAGCTTCTTCTCCAGATTAGAACCTGCTTTTCACCATACTTTTCAGCCATCTCTGATTTGTTTAGCCCTTGAAGTGCGCCATAATGCCTCTCATTTAGTCTCCAAGAGTTAATTACTGGAATCCACATAAGGTCCATCTCATCCAATGTCAACCACAATGTTCGTATAGCCCTTTTTAATACTGAAGTATAAGCTATGTCAAAATCATATCCCAATTCAAGCAAGACTTTACCCGCTTTTTTAGCTTCGTCAATTCCTTTTTCAGAAAGGTCAACATCAGTCCATCCAGTAAATCTGTTTTCCTTGTTCCAAGTACTTTCTCCATGCCTCAATAGAACAACTTTATACATCTAAATCTCCTGAAGTATTCTTATTGATTCTTAGAATACCTCCTTTTTTAAGTTTATTTCCATCTGGCCTTAACTGCCATATACGCATCTTTATCACTGATAGTTTTCTCAACCTTAAATCCATTATTTTCCAACAATCCAAAAATATCTTTTTCTTCAAGAAAAGATTTGTAGTTATAGAAATGACTTCTTCCTGCAAGAAATTCTGCAGCTGAATTCATTACTCCCTTAAAGGAAATTTTTTCTTTTACTAAATAATCATAAATAATAATCTTGTCAGCAACTTTTTTTATTTCTTCTAAGGATTTGACCCTAGTTTCTGATTTCATTTCATGGAGGCACAGGGAAAAAATTGCATAATCAAATCTATCTTTCGTTAATTCGGAAACTTTTTCAGCATTGCCGTGGAAAAACTGGACGTTCAAAATACTATTTTCTTTTTTTCTTGAATTGGCATAATCAACCATTTTTTTAGAAAGTTCAATCCCCAAGATATATCTACATTTTTCTGAGAGGTAAAAAGCCAATGATCCTGTTCCACATCCAACATCAATGACTTTAGAATCATTTTCAATCAGGCTAGAAATTATCTTTCTTGCGTCATCTGTACTAGGATCAATCATATACTTGTATAATCCTCCATCGTACCAGTGCTTTTTATCATCTTGTTTGCCCATATTTTCCATATCCCATAATTAACTAATACTTAAATAGTTATACTAATTATATTATGCATAAGGGGATGAGCACATGGGAGACGAATCAAACATAGAAGCTAGTGAAGATCCAAAAATTATCTTGCGTGAGAAGAATATTAGCCTAATACTTGATTCATATGATGACATGTTTTCAGATTTTGATCCAAGGCCTTATTCTGCAAGGGGGCTTTCTGATGATTTCTTGATTGAATGCAGAAGGGCCGTAAGAGGGAAAAAGACTGAATCTCCAATACTTGAACTAAGATTACTTGTACCAAAAAATAAAAGAAGAATAACAAAAGAGCCTATGATTAAGAAAAGATTGAAAGACTATTTCCAGAATCAGGCGAAAGAAAAACAAAAAGAGATGACGCAGACAAGGCGGGAAGGAATAAAATGGCTTTTCATAGGATTTTCATTGGCCCTAATATCCTCTCTTTTGCTAACTCAAAAAGATTTTTTGTTCAGCTTACCTTTAATTATAACCGAGCCAGGGGGCTGGTTTAGCTTTTGGACGGGCCTAGATAAATTATTTATTGAATCAAAAGGGAAAAAACCCGAGTTGGAGTTTAACAATAATATGGCAAAAATGATTATAAAGTTCTATGACTATTAGATTAAAATAAATATTTTTTTTCTTCTAAATATTCGCGGCTCTTTAGAATGTCTTCAGTTTTTGTCATTTCAAGTATTATTCTTCCTGTATAGTTTATTTCTTTCAAAGCCCTGAATATTCTCGGGAAGTTTATATTTCCATCCCCAAGCGGTAGATGATTATCAAACTCTCCAAAGTTATCGTGCAGGTGCATATGGATTAGGTAATTCCTTAGATCATAGATATATTCGCCTATGTCTACATTGTTAGTTTCAAGGTGACCAACATCCATTGTGTGTTTTATCTCTGATAGCTCTTTATTTTCAAGAACTTCCAACACTTCCTTAGATACTTTCATTGTCGTGATAAATGTGTCAGGCATATTCTCTAAAGCGATAGTAACTCCATAATCCTTGTTGTAATCTGAAATCTCCTTCAGGGATTCAAAAAGTATCTGTTTTGTGTTCTCTCTTGACTTACTTGTGGCCGCCGAATGCCTTCCAGGATGAAATGTCAGTATCTTTCCACCTATTTCATTTACTGCAAATATGGAATACTTTACCTGTCTTATTGATTCTTTCCTTATGCTCTTGTTTAAGCTTGATATATTGATATCTGAGAAGGGTGAATGTACTGTATAGTCAAAATTATAAGAAGAGGTTAGGTCTTTGATTTCTGGCAGTGCTTCCTCATCAATTGCATGATTATTTTCTGCAACTATCTCTAAAAGTCCGAAATCATTGCTTTCTCCCCACGAAAGGGCACTTTCTAGAGATTTTTCATAAAATGCAAGTGAGGAAAAACCCAATCTTCTGTTCATCAAAGGTGAGTGTAACTAGCTCTTTTAATAGTTTTCTATTTATTAATTTTGTCCTATTGTTTTATTAATATTTATTATAGAAAGATTTAAATATTATTATAGGTATGGAGTTATAGAGGATATATTATGAAGAAATATTTATTGTTTATTTTATTGACATTTTTACTTACGCTTTCATTAGGCTGTGCAAATGAAAAAACTACCGATTCTGATGAGAAAATTATTGTTTATGCAACGATATCCCCTCAAAAAGAGATGATTGAGGCGGTTGGCGGGGAAAAGGTCAAAGTTAACATTATTGTTCCAGAAGGTGGCGACCCACATGTTGCAGACTTAAAGCCGAGCCAATTAGCTGACATGTCTAAAGCAAAAATATATGTTATGGTCGGATCAGGGATTGAATTTGAGGTAAAATCGATGGGGAAAATAAAGGACTTGAATAAAAACATGATTGTCGTTGATAGCTCAAAAGGGATAGAGTTGATCGAAATCGGAGCTCACCAAGATGAAGGAGTTCATGTAGATGAAGAAGGCGGAAATGATCCTCACATCTGGACATCTCTAAGAAACGGAAAAATTATGGTCCAAAACATATACGAAGGCCTTATTGCAGTTGACCCGAACAATAAAGAATACTATTTGAAGAACAGAGAGGATTATATAGAAAAACTGGATGAAGCGGACAATTACATAATAAATGAATTAAAGGATATGGATAACAGGTCATTTATGATATTCCACCCATCTTGGGGATATTTTGCAAAGGATTACAATCTAAATCAGATTGCTATAGAAGTTGAAGGAAAAGAGCCAACTTTACAATCCCTAGCCCACACAATAGAAGAAGCAAAGGAAGAAAACATTAAGGTCATATTTGTTTCTCCTGGATTTAGTAGCAAAGCAGCAGAGATTATCACAAAAGAGATTGGCGGAAAGACCGAAGTTATTGATCCCTTGACAGAAAATTATATAGAAAATCTTAAAATCACAGCAAACAAAATAAAGAATCAGTAATAACATGAAAAATGAAATTATCCGAATAGAGAATCTATCGTTTGATTACGGAGATCATAGGGTTTTAGAAGATATTAATCTTACAGTTTATGATGATGATTTTCTTGGGATAATAGGGCCAAATGGTGGGGGAAAATCAACACTTTTGAAAATTATCCTTGGACTTCTGAATCCTACAGAAGGCACCATTTCCCTTTTTGGTAAGAATCCAAAAGAAGGTAGAAAATATGTCGGATATGTTCCGCAATATACCTTAGTTGATCGAAACTTTCCAATTAATGTTGAGCAAGTGATCCTTAGTGGCAGGATAGGGCACACTGATTTCTTGAGAAGATATTCGGGAGCCGATAGAAAAATTGCAGACAAGGCCATGAACATAATGGGTATTGCAGACATTAGAAATATTCAAATTGGGAAATTATCTGGAGGTCAGCTTCAAAGAGTCCTAATAGCAAGAGCCCTAGCAACAGAACCCAAACTTCTTTTGCTTGATGAACCCACTTCCAATATCGATGTTCAGGCAGAAACTGATTTTTATGATTTTCTCCATGCGCTGTCTGAAAAGATGGCCATAATACTAGTTACCCATGATACCGGGGCCATATCGTCACATGTTAAAACAATTGGATGTATCAATAAAACGCTTCATTATCACGGTGAGAAAAACATACCCCCGAAAGTATTTGAAAAATTATATGGATGCCCAATAGAACTTATAGGTCATGGCATACCTCATAGAGTTTTGAAGGAGCATGAGGAATGATGGTATTTCAATACGTCTTTTTCCAAAATGCAGTTATGGCAGGAATATTGGCTGCAATTGCATGTGGAGTAATAGGCTCTTATGTGGTGGTCAAAAGATTAGTCTTTATATCTGGAGGCATATCGCACGCTGCATTTGGCGGGATAGGTTTAGGATTATTTTTAGGGTACAATCCTCTTTTAACTGCAATTATCTTTAGTGTTTTTTCTAGTTCCATTCTTGGAATTATATCAAAAAAAGCATACCAACGTGAGGATACATTAATCGGTGCAATGTGGGCCATTGGGATGGCATTTGGGATATTCATGATATACCAAACACCGGGATACGTGCCCGATCTTGCTAGCTATCTATTTGGAAATATCCTTACTGTTTCAAGGATAGATATATTGATCATGATCGCCCTAAACATTATTATTGCCCTCATAGTTTTTATTAGATACAACGAATTTCTTGCTTTTTCATTTGATGAAGAATTTTCTGAAGTCACAAATGTTCCTGTAATGAAGACCTATATTGTTTTGCTGTCCCTCGTAGCATTGACTGTTGTAGTTCTAGTAAATGTTGTCGGAATTATATTGGCCATGGCACTTCTCACACTTCCCGCGGCAACAGCGAGTATACTTACAAATAGTCTCAAAAAAATGATAATATTCTCCATTCTCATCGGGATAATCTATATGGTTATAGGAATTGGAATGTCTTTCTTCCTTAATCAACCATCCGGGGCTACAATTGTCCTTGTTTCAGGTATATCATATCTAGGGATTTTAGGGATAAAGTCTTTAATAAGAAAATAATACTTAATTTTAGAGAGGATAGAATGTCTGTTATTAGTATTTCAATTAACGATGAACTACTCGATAAACTCGATAAATTGCTCAATGTCAAAGGATTTTCAACTAGATCTGAAATCTTTAGGGAAGCATTGAGGAATTATGTCACAACTGAAGTCTGGGAAGAAGGAAAAGGGCCTTTAGTAGTCACTGGCATGGTTATCTCGAGTAAGAAATCAGAAAGTCCATTGAACACTATCCATCACAAATACGAACACGTCGTCGAGACAACTTTACACACGCATCTGGATGAAAAAAACTGCCTTGAAATATTTATTTTAAAAGGTGAGACAAAAGAAATTAAAGAGTTCTTGACTGAACTAAAAGGTCTAAGCGGTGTCAAGGCAGTAAGGCATGCTTTACTTTCTACGGAGGTTTAAAGTAATGCAGGTGTGTGGCATAGATGAAGCAGGAAGGGGTCCTGTCATAGGCCCTCTTGTGGTCGCTTCTTACTCAATATCTGAAGATAAAATTCAACAAATAGAATCACTCGGCGTAAAAGATTCAAAAAAACTTACTGCGAAAAGGAGAAATGAATTATTTTCAGAAATATTAGAACTTAAAGGAGAATATTATTTTAAGGTATTGAGCCCTGCTTTTCTTAACAAGGAGATGAAGAAATACAATCTAAATGAGATTGAACTTTTTGCCTTCAAGGAAGCTATTCTTGGACTTAAAATTCCAATAAACAGGGTGATATGTGATTCATGTGATGTTAATGCAAATCGATTTTCTGATAATTTAAAAGAAGCCCTTGGAGATGAATTTGCTTCCTGTGAGGTCATAGCTTCTCACAAAGCTGAGGATAAATATCCAATAGTTGCGGCCGCTTCAATACTTGCAAAAGTGAAGAGGGATGAGCTTATAAAAAAAATAGAGGAAGATGTAGGCGTTTCATTTGGAAGTGGTTATCCTAGCGATCCAAAGACTATAAAATTTCTTGAAGATTACTATAAATTAAATAATAGTTTTCCTGACTATGTGAGAACAGAATGGAAAACTTTAACTAATATAAAATGCTCTGTTAGTCAAAAAAAGCTCTTTTAGCTTTTTATTTATCTTTAACGCCAATTTCTAGGACCATAACGATTATTATTGCAGTTATCGCGCCGAGTATAAAGTTACCAAATATTAATCCAAAGAGAATGCCCAAACCAACACCGATGAACATATTTCTTGCTTCTGATTTTGATTTCTTCTGTTTTATCTGTTGTTCCTTTATCTTTTCTTTTTTCATGATTGTCTCCCCCGCACAGAGTTTTTTTGACCCCTTAATATATTTTACCCTTGATATATGTCTAATGAGAGATTTATGACTGCCAACGTGTGTATCTTTAAGATATTAAATACCAAGGATAAATAATTATCTAAATATTGGGCCAAAGGGCTAGAAATATAAGCCATAATAATAAAAAGAATTTCATGCGATTAAACGAAATAAATTCTACCCTATATGCAATCCTTTTAGCATTCATCTATTTTATATTTTTCATAGGTATTAACTTTATTTTATTTAAGAATAATGATTATATAACGCCTCTGATAGGGGCTATTACTTTCTCTATCGCCTATTTGACAATAAAGAGGCTAATGGAACTTAGAATAGAAAAGAAGATAAAAAAATAATTTATTCGGGAACCTTTGCGAACATTCCTACTCTCTCGCTCTTCTTTGGAATTCTTCTGACGTCAACTATTATGAAGTCTTTGACAGCCCTTACAGCGCTAAAAGGAACAAGAACTAGATTCTCCTTGTCCGTTATCATATTATCTAAAATGACATCAGTTGTAGGCTCTACAACAAGAGCTATGAGCTCTCCTGTATCTTCATTTATGACCATGTCAAAAAGGGTTCCTATCTCATGGCCCTGTTCAGTTACAATCATCTTGTCTCTTAATCTAGTTGCTGCAATCTTACCCATAAAATCCCCTTATAATATATTTTTATAGTATTGTTTGAATATAAGTTTTTCCTATTGTTTTTCAAGTAATTCTATAATTTTGTCAAGTTTTTCCTGAGTCATCAAGGTATAAGGGCTTCTTTTTGCCTCAACCATCTGTGTAGCCTGTGGAAACTTAACAAATTTATCAAGGATGTATCCCAATATGTAGGTTGCTATAAAAGACAGAGGGACAAGTACCAATAAAAGTTCGGTAGTTTTTAGATCAATGATAAGTTTTATCTTATCCGAGGCCGCTATGATAAGCAGTGCAAAGTTTACGTAGACCAAAAACTGTCTACCAAGATCAAACCTATACTTTTGCTCTAAAAGAGAACGTCTTATGTCTTTAAGTTTTTCTCTTGACATAAAATACCTCATATGACTTTTTTATCTTTTAAGAAAGAAACAAAACAGTTCTTACTGCAAAAATAAAGTCTAGTGAGGTGTTTTTTATCCTTCCACAACTCTAAGACTATCCGATTCTTGTCTTTTATATCGAAATCAGTCTGACAATATGAGCATTTTTTAATTTTCTTTTCCATTTACCTCACCAATCGGGAAACAGTATCAAATATAAAATTTTCTATCAATTAAAGAAAAAAATTAAATATTTAAATCCCTTAAGGCAAGTTCTATATCCTCTGCCTTTATGGTTTTTCTTTTAGCATGGGCCGAATAATCTTTCGCCTTTCTTGCTATTATTCTCGAATAGTCCTCAAGAGCAACGCCTAATACTTTGCATGCATCTTCTGAAACTCTTTCTGCCCCTTCTTTTCTAAGTAGTCTTTCAAGGGGAGCTAGAGGAAGTTCTTCTGGCTCTCTCATAATAATACCTCCTTGGATTGCCGAAAAAGGCAAAAATTAAACTTAAAATTATTAATAAGAAGTCTTATTTAAACTTTTCTCTAAAAAAGAGGTTAAATAATTTCAAAAAGAAAATTTATTCAACTAAAACGGCGTTAATTACTCCATCCTGCCCAGGCCTTGAAGTAACTCTTGCTTTTCCAATCTCTGTGTTTATTATTGCACCCTTTGTAATAATGCTTCTTCTAACGAAGTGCCTGTTCGCTGGATTGTCCGCCACACCTGTAATCTTTACTTTCTTGTAACCTTCTTTTGTAAGTAGATTGGAATAGTCAGTCTTCATGAGCTTAATCTTTTCAGTTCCGCCCAAGCATCTTACCTTTTTCTTGCTAACTTCCCCGATTGCAGTAAAAGTTGATTCTCTACCAAGTTCTCTCTTTAGTTTTTTTCTTGCCTGTGTGATTCTTCCACCAGTGAATTTCCTTTTTGATCTAGCCTGCCAAATTGACACATAATCACCTTTATATCTGGCCTAAAAGGTCTAACAATGTTTATAAAGTTTTCCTATAATCTAATCTCATATGGGCGAGTTTACTTCTGATATAATCAAATCAGAGCATGGTGGAGGGGGCGAGATAATGGAAACAATGATTAAGTCCCTCTACGTCAATGGTTTCTCTCTGAATAAAATCAAAGGAGGGCTGGGCCTTCCAGATATGGATGATTCTGGCAGTATACCATTTGATGACGGGCATATTGTTTTTTCTACTGATTCCCATACAGTAACGCCTCTTTTTTTTCCAGGAGGGGACATCGGTCGGCTTTCTGTTTCTGGAACAATTAATGATGTATCAGTCATGGGTGCAAAACCTCTTGCACTGTCTTCAGGCGTTATACTACCAGAAGGATTTCCTACCGAACAATTTAGAAAAGTCATAAAATCTATGGACGAAACTTTGAAGGAAGCAGGAGTTCCATTGATTACTGGAGATACAAAAGTTGCTGGAAATGATCTTTTCATAAATACCTCGGGCGTTGGGTACACAAAGAATCTACTTTCTGATAAAGGCCTTAAAGAAGGAGATCTGATTATAGTTTCTGGAACTGTAGGGGATCATGGTGCTGCAATGCTTTCTGTTAGAGAAGACATACCATTTTTATCCAATATAAAATCAGATGTCGCACCTCTAAATAGGATGATAGAAAAGATACTTCCCTATAAAATTCATTCAATGAAAGACCCTACAAGGGGTGGCATCGCCAATGCATTAAACGAATTTTCAAGAAAGTCAGGCGTAAGAATCGAGATCAAGGAAGAAAAAGTGCCTGTTAGAGAAGAGGTATCTGCTATATGTGATATCCTTGGACTAAACTTTATGGAAATTGCATGCGAAGGTAAAGTTTTGATTGCAGTTCATCAAGAAGACGCCGAAGATGTTCTTGGTATCCTAAGAAGGGATCGTCTCGGAAAAAATGCTGCCGTTATCGGAGAAATAAAAAAAGGAGAAAAAGTAATTCTTGAAACTGTAATAGGTGGGAGGAGAATCTTAGAACCACCCGTGGCAGATCCTGTTCCAAGGGTATGTTAAATTATGCCTTTTCCTTTCATTGATTTTATCTCATCTTGATTATATCCAAGACTTCTCAAAATTTCTTCAGAATGTTCCCCAAGTACGGGAGGTGGTAACTTTATTGAACAACCATTTTCAGATAATTTAACAGGTAATCCTGGGATTTTTATATTTCCGTACAACGGATTGTTTACCTCTTCAATCATTTTTCTGTGAATTACTTGTGGATCATTCAATAACCTGTCAATAGTGTAAATAGGTCCAGAGGGGATCCCTGCTTTTTCAAGAAGAACTAGCCATTCATCTCCCGATTTTTCTACAAGTACCTCTTCTATTATTTTAACAAGCTCATTCCTGTTCTTTAGACGTTTTCCATTGTCTGAGAATCTTTCATCTTCTGCTATATCAAGTCCAAGTACTTCACAGAACTTTTTCCACATGTCTTCATTTCCAACTGTAATGTTGATGAAAATATCTTTTGTCCTAAAAGATTGGTAGGGACAAATAAGTGAATGAGCACTGCCTATTCTTGATGGAATCTTCCCTGCAAAAAGATAACCAGTTGCGAAATAAGTTTGCCATGATACCTGGCAGTCTAGCATAGAAGTATCAATAAATTGGCCTTTGCCAGTTTTTGATCTTGCGATAATGGCGCTAAGAATACCATAACATGCAAACATACCCGCAGAAATGTCTGTTACTGCAATACCTATCTTAACTGGGCCTCCATTTGGTTCACCAGTTTCGCTCATAAGTCCGCCCATACCCTGCAGTATAAGGTCATATCCTGGTTTGAATTTGTATGGGCCATCCTGGCCAAATCCAGAGATTGAGCAGTAAATTAATTTCCCATTAATTTTTTTCATCTCTTCATAATCTAGGCCAAGCTTTTCCATAGTTCCCGGTCTGAAATTCTCTAACAAAATATCCGAATCTTTGACTAATTTTTTAATAACTTCTTTGGCTTCAGGCTCTTTTATATTCAAGCTAACGCTTTTTTTGTTTCTATTAATGCTTGCAAAGTAAGTACTTAAATTTTCAGAAATATATGGCGGCCCCCAACCCCTAGAATCGTCTCCTCTTTTTGGTCTTTCAACTTTAATTACTTCGGCACCCATATCCCCCAAAAGCATGCTGCAATATGGCCCAGACAAAGCCCCAGTAAAATCTATTACTTTAATTCCGTCAAGTGGCATCATTAAAAAACACCTTGACCCTATTTGAAATTCAAATATAAATAACTTTTCAATGAAAAAGATCTCTTGAATTACTCTTTAGTATTACCTCTTATTTAAGAATATATTATTATTATGATTGTTTTTCTAAAAGTCTTTATTAAAAATAAGGAAAAATTTTAATAGTAGTTCTGTTTAGGATTGATAGAGTGATATAATGAGCAAAACATTAGAAAATCTGACTAAAGCTTTTATCGGAGAAAGCATGGCAAGAAACAGATATACACTCTACGCCAAGATCGCCTCTAAGGAGGGGTATGATAAAATATCTGAGATCTTCCTCCTAACAGCCGACAATGAAAGAGAGCATGCCAAATGGCTCTTTAGAATGATTAACGATATAAAAAAGAAGGAAGGAAGCCCTACAGAGATAAAAGTAGAGGCAGAAGCTCCTCTAATACTTAGCAATACAATTGAGAACATCAAGGGCGCAATAGCAGGAGAGCACTACGAGTATTCCAGTATGTATCCTGAGTTTGCCGACACAGCAGAAAAAGAAGGATTCAAGGATGTCGCAACAAGACTTAGGGCTATTGCAGTAGCAGAAAAGCATCACGAAGGAAGATACAAGAAACTCCTAAAAGAACTTCAAGAAGGAACATTTTTCAAAAAGAAAGAAAAAGTTGTATGGGTATGCAGAAAGTGTGGATATATCCACGAAGGCACTGAACCCCCTGAAGAATGCCCTTCCTGCAACCATGAAAAAGCTTACTTTGAAAGACAGTGTGAAGTATACTAAGATTTTTTATTTTTATTATTCTTTTTAATTATAAAATCAGATTATTACTCTATTTTTATTTATAGTAAATAGGATTATAACTATTAATGGCATATATTTCTACTATGAATAAAACTGAGAAAGCGACTTTTGCCGCTGGATGTTTTTGGGGGATAGAATCCGCATTTTGTCAGATTGACGGAGTTATATCAACACAGGTGGGATACTCTGGGGGGCACACTGAAAACCCTACTTATGAGGAGGTATGCACAGATAAAACTGGCCATGCAGAATCTGTACTAATTGAATTTGACCCAGAAATAGTATCTTATGATAAGTTATTAGAATTATTCTGGGATATACATGACCCAACAACAATTAACAGACAAGGCCCTGACGTTGGAAGCCAGTATAGGTCAATTGTGTTTTACCACAACGAGGATCAGAAAAATGAAGCATTGGCTCTAAAAGAAAAACTTGAAAAATCCGGTAGATTTAACAAGAAGATCGTTACGGAAATTATCCCAGAAAATAAATTCTACAAAGCAGAAGATTACCACCAGAAGTACTTCCACAAGCGCGGTATAGCAAGATGCAAATCCAAATAATCAAACTATTGAAAGATAGACATAGTAAACGACTGTATTCAAGATCGTTAGAGGTATACCAACTTTTGCAAATTCAAGGAAGGTAATGGTTTCCTTTGATTTTTTTTCTGCATTTTGGATAATAATGACTGTGCTCGCAGCTCCTAAAATAAATAGATTGCCCGCGATAGTACTGCCAGCAGCCAATGCAACCATCTCTTTTGAAGATGCACCCGCTTCAAGGAGCATAGGGAGATATAAAGCAACAAGAGGAACATTTGAAATAAACTGACTTAATACTATACTTACAATGAAAATCATCAATAGATTTGTTATATTTATGTTCATATTATCGATTATCTCTTGGATGAATCCACTGTCCCATACGCTTTGCATCAAGATGAACATTGAAACAAAAAATATTAATGTCTTCCAGTCTACATTTTTTAGAATTTCATATTTCTGTTTTGCAAGAATTAATATCGGCAAAGACGCAATTAGGGATATGTAAGTCAGTCTAAAATCAATATTAATTCCGGCTGTAACTATCGATATCTTTAATATTACCATTATTACAATTAGATAAAGAGAGACCTTGGACAATCGTGCAAGATCCTTATTTTTTATCGGTTCTTCAGAATGATTAAGTGAACCATTGTGAAAATTATCTTTGTAGAAAAATCTTAGCACAAAAAATGCGATGGCAAGATTTAGCATTGTAGGAACTAGAAGATATTTAAAAAACAAGATGAATGGATTTTTGATATCGCCTTCTAGGGCTATGAGAAGATTCTGGGGATTTCCGATGGGACTCATCACACTTCCAATAGTAACTGCAAAGGCAAGTGTCAATAGTAAAAGTTTTGGTGAAGTCTTATGTTTTCTGCTTAGATGAAGAACTACGGGCGTTCCAATTATTGCAAGAGTATCATTCATCAAAAATGCAGATGCAACACCTATGACGAAAAGTATAAGGATTATTAGCTCATCCGGTGTTTTGGCTCTCTTAAAAACCTTATATGACATATGGGACAAATATCCGCTTTCTTCAAGACCAACACCTACTACAAACATCCCAAATAAGAAAAGGATTACATCTAGATTAATCGACATTAAAGCGTTAGTTGGCGATATCTGGCCCGTAAGGAGACACGCTAAAGCTCCAAATGTCATCACTTGCCATATGTCTAATTTGATCTTTCCTACTTGTCTTACGGCAATTAATGAAAATACTACCAAGAGTATTGCAACTGAAATCACAGTGGTTCACTCTTGGACCCAGTATATAAGCGTTCCTAGTTAGAGATATTCAAATATATTAATATTCTACAATTCATTGGAAATACTAATCAAAGTAGTCTCGTCTGAGCGGATAGAAGACATCTATTGCATTTGTCTTCTTTATCGCCTTTCCAGAGTGTGCAATGTACGGGGGAATAATGGCCGCTTCTCCTGATTTCAATATTTTAGTTTTTTCGCCGACTCGTAATTCAAGCTTTCCTTCAATTACACTCAATACCTGCTCATTTTCATGAAAATGTTCTGGAAAAGAAGATCCTTCTTCAATTGTCCAGTGGGCAAGTGTCATGTTTTCGGAGTGTATAAATTTGGCCTTGTATCCTGGGTAAATTACTTTTTCCTCAATGTCCTTCAAATTTCTAAACGGCATAATTCTACTTCTAGTACTTAACCTTTTTAAGTTTTACTAATTTTTTTAGACTAGTATAACATAGGAAAATGATAAATATAAAAAAAATAATATTAGATCATGAATAGAAACGACAGAGAAATAACTGACATCAATGAAATTGAGAAAATAATCAATAATGCAAAAGTAATAAGAGTTGCAGTATGCGAAAATAACAGGCCTTATGTCGTTCCATTAAACTTCGGTTATAAAGAAAAATGCATTTACATCCACACCTCAAAAAAAGGGATGAAAATTGATATTTTGAAAAATAACAATAATGTCTCCTTTGAAGTTGATTGTGACCATAAGCTCATTAAATCCGATAAAGCATGCGACTTTTCTATGTCGTACAAAAGTGTTGTTGGATTCGGCAGGGCCTGTTTTATTTCCGATTTAAATGAAAAAAAACAAGCTTTAGACATTATCATGGCTCATTATTCTAACGGTATTTTTGATTACTCTCAAGACCAACTAGAAAAAATCTGCATAATCCGGATGGACATTGAATCAATGACAGGAAAAAAATCATAACATTTATATATTAAATTTAATACGATAACTTGCGGGCCCATGGTCTAGTTGGTCATGACGTCGCCTTTACACGGCGGAGGTCCTGAGTTCGAATCTCAGTGGGCCCACTACTTTTGGATAATTTTTTAAATTAATTGTATTATGTTTTTCTTGATAGATATGGGCTTTTTAGAAATTATTTCAAATTTAGTTGGGACTTTAGATTCTATAATCTGGGGCCCCATGATGTTGGTATTATTGGTCGGAACTGGTATCTACCTAACTGTTATTTTGAGGGGCATACAGTTTAGACGGCTTTTATTATCTATGAAGAATCTACTGGAAAGTGCATTCAAGAAAGAGGACATCCAAGGGGATATCCCATCCTTTCAAGCACTGACAACAGCCCTTTCAGCGACAGTTGGAACGGGTAACATTGCAGGTGTTGCCACAGCTATCGTCATGGGTGGACCAGGGGCGCTTTTCTGGATGTGGATAACCTCTATTGTGGGTATGGCCACTAAATTCTCTGAAGTTGTATTAGGTGTAAAGTACAGGGAGAAAAATCCAGATGGCGAATTTTCCGGTGGACCTATGTACTATATTCAGAAAGGATTCAAAGAAAGGTATAATATTGATGCAAAAGCATTGGCAATTCTATTTGCTGTTTTTGGAGTCATAGCATCTTTTGGTATAGGTAGCATGGCACAGGCAAACTCTGTTATTTTAGCCATAATCTCTAATATCGGTAAAGGTAGCGTAATCTCGATACCCATCTTTGGTGAGGTATTCAAAGCCTCGGCAATCCTTGGGATGGTTTTAGTAATCCTTACTGCTCTTGTTATCTTTGGGGGCATCAAAAGAATAGGTGAAGTCACATCATATCTTGTGCCTTTCATGAGCGTATTATATATCATAGCCGCTTTAGCCATTATCTTTATCCACTATGATAGAATCCCTTATGCGTTTGCATCTGTTGTTGGTTATGCATTTTCCCCGACAGCATTTACTGGAGGAGTTGCCGGATTTGCAGTTTCCAGGGCAATTAGATTTGGAATAGCCAGAGGGGTATTTTCAAATGAGGCGGGATTGGGAAGTGCACCAATAGCACATGCCGCAGCAAAAACCCCTCATCCAGTAAGACAAGGAACACTGGCCATAGTTGAAGTATTTATTGATACAATAATCCTGTGTTCAATGACTGGATTTGTTATACTTGAAAGTAATCTCGATATATGGGGTGGAAATCTTACTTCCTCAGCCTTGACAAGCGCAGCATTTGCCCAGACTCTTGGTATATTTGGAACGGCCGTAATAGTCCTATGCTCTATATTATTTGGGTATTCAACTATCCTTGGGTGGTCCTACTATGGTGAAAAATGCTTTGAATATCTTTTTGGGGTTAAGAAAAAATATCTGTATAAGATAGTCTTCTTATTTACAGTATTTTTTGGATCTATTACATATGTTGATATAGTATGGAACATATCGGATATGTTTAACGGGCTTATGGCAATTCCTAACTTAATAGCTTTAGTAGCATTGGGCGGAATTGTAGTTGGCGAAGTAAAAAAGTATTTTAAATAAATAGAGGCGATTATGGGCATTGATTTAATAAAAAAAAGAAAAACTATCAGAAAATTCAAGAATGTCCAAATTGAAAAAGAAGATGCAATATCCTTAATTGAAGCGGCTATACAGGCACCATCAGCCCATAATTTTCAGCCGTGGGAATTTATACTTATCGATTCTAACGAAGTAAAAGAAAAGTTATCGTCCAAGATGGCTTCAACTTGGAAGAATAATCTAAAAAAAGACGGTAAATCGTCGTATGAGATTCAAGAAAGAATAAGTCTGTCAAAAGGGCGAATAAACAATGCTCCGTTTATAATTATTCCATGTTTTGACACTTCAAAGGTAGAAAAGTACGGCGATGAAAGAGACAATGCAGAATTTATAATGGGTGTACAGAGCGTGGCATTGGCTTCAGAAAATATTTTACTTAGAGCTACAGAAAAAGGATTTGGGGCATTATGGCTATGTGCGCCTCTCTTTTGCCCTGAAGATGTGAGAGAAGTTCTTGGAATTCCAAATCATATTTTGCCCCAGGAGATCCTAGTAATTGGGATACCAGACGAAGACCCGATAAAGCCAAAAAGAAGAGATCTAAACGATTTAATACATCACAACAAGTGGTAATATGATAACAGTCCTTTCAGGCGGTGGCGGAGGGGCCAAGTTTGTTGATGGACTTTCGAGTCTAACTCAAGATATTTCAGTAATTGCAAACACGGGTGATGATATTGAAATTTATGGCCTACATGTATCGCCCGACGTAGATACTATTATGTACACTCTTTCTGGAGAAATCGATGTTAAAAAAGGATGGGGCATAAAAAATGACACTTTTGTCTGCCAGAAATATCTCAAATCATTGGGATATGAGGACTGGATAAGCCTGGGTGATAAAGACTTAGCAGTGCACATAAAGAGAACAGAACTTCTTAAATCAGGTAAAACTATGACTGAAGTAACATCTGAACTTTGCAAAAGATTTGGAGTAAACATCCCATTAATCCCAATGACAGATGATTTTTTTCAAACACACATTGAGTTAGATAGCAAGACAATTCATTTTGAAGAGTACTATATCACAAGGCCAAAAGGAATGATAAAGAATATTATTTATAAAGGTAAAAAAAAGGCAAAACCATCTGATGAGTTTCTGAACGCGCTTGATATTTCAGATTGGGTAATCCTCCCTCCCTCTAATCCTTTGGTGAGCATAGGTACAATTTTATCTCTAAAAGGTATAAAAAAGAGCATAAGAGAAAAAAAAGTGATAGGCGTGTCCCCTCTTATTCAGGGAAGGGCAATAAAAGGGCCACTAGTTGAGCTTATGAACTCCTTAGATTATGAGGTAAATTCTTTTGGTGTGGCAAAGTACTATGAAGGGTTATTGGATATATTTATAATCGATACTATGGAATCTGATTTAGCAGAAAGAATTAGTGGAGAACTTGGCATGGAAGTATTTACAACTGACACTTTGATGAAGACAAGAAAGGATAGAGCAAAGCTATCTAAGTTCGTCCTCAATAGGATGGATTAAATGGCCTTACCGGTACTCCTCCCTTTAAAATATGTCAATTTTTCTAAATCTAGGCTTAATGAAATATTAGGCCAGAATAAAAAACATCTTGTCATCGCACTTTTAGAAGACATGATCTCATTACTCCAAAAGTATCCAGAAATTGAGATATATCTTCTTACAAAAAAAGAAAATCTGGATATCATCCCAAAGGAGTTGGGCGTCAGATTCATCTTTGAAGATGAAAAAGATTTGAATAGAGCTTTAGAAAAGGGCGTGAGTTTCATAAAAGGCAAAGGGGAAAAAGTTTTGATATTGCCTTTGGATTTGCCTTTCATTAATGAAGAAGACA
>Ga0116195_1000370_pt1 | contig 41014 bp, 37 predicted proteins | sample AD_SCU002_MetaG_FD_89881 | JGI IMG/M metagenome (GOLD analysis project Ga0116195, IMG submission 89881) | Active sludge microbial communities of municipal wastewater-treating anaerobic digesters from China - AD_SCU002_MetaG | ecosystem: Engineered > Bioreactor > Anaerobic > Digestate | place...
GAAGAGCGAGTTTAATACGTCTATAGCCATATGTGCGATTACTCGCTTCAAAAATCTCTGAAATAAGTATTTTTATATCATGATATTTATCAGTTTCTTTATGGTGCTCATAGTAGTAATAAACAGACTTAGGAAGTCCCGATATCTCAAGTAGATCTTTTAATGCATATTTTCGCCTTAATTCCTTGACTACTTGGTATTTTTGTTTGTTCGATCCTGTTTTTGAACTAAGGCGATAATTTTTTTTGTATATTCAAGCTCCATCTCTAAGTGTTTAACTTTGAGTTCTAAACTTTCTTCAACCTCTTTAGATGGTTTATGAAACTGTCTAATGGGATTCTTTCTGTAATCTTTAGGTGTTTGAAAGAAACGCTCTTTACCATAAAGTCTATACTGATATACCCATCTAGCAGGTAGTGTATCATTTAGACTCCCTGATGATAAATACATATCATATTTTCGTGCTGCTTGACTGTATGAGAGTTCATTTTCAATGATGTCTAAAACGACTTTTAACTTGAATTCCCCGCTCCATAGTCTATTCTTTTTCTTTTTATCCTTCATATGATGCCTCCTGCATATATATTAGTTTACACTAAGTACAGGTTTTTGGTATCAGTTCACAAAAGATCATAAGATTACATCAATTACTTTTTATCTTTATTGCTTCATGTTTTATAGGAATCCTCTATATAACTGATATTGATCTAGGTTTCATGAGTGATCTTGAAAGATCAATGTATTTTCAAACACTAGAAGTTGTTAAGTGGATAGTAACATCTGTATTTATTCCGTTATTTCTATATACCTTAAACAATTTAAAAAGCAAAAAGACTGTAAGCGTAGTAGACTACAGAAGAACGTGCTGAAATGTTAGATATGGTCGATACACATGTAAATATCTATAGTTCAGATACAGTGCACACGATTCAGTTTTTAATTACTCAAGATAAAGTAGCTGAACTTATTGATGAACTATTTGTCGCAATGTTATCAGAGCTTCAAGATCTTGGTGATCAAGAATCACTAAATAATATTAAAACATCTATGAAAGCAGCCTTTAAAGCATTCAACTTTGATTTTAGAATCATTTTAGAAGGTGAATTAGAAGGTACTAAGACATTAACTAAAATTGAAATGATGATCACTGGTGATTTTAGTGGATTTACCATGAGTTTAGACGAAGAACAAAGTGGTGGGTTCCCGGTTTTAATGAAACTAACTGTGAAGTTAAACAAATTAGGATTTACACTAGATTTTAATGCGGATCCATTAACCTTACCAAGTGATACTGAACTTGAAGGTTTTGAACTCGTTGAGTATCCACCATTTGCAGGTATCATGGACGGTTTAATGTAGTTATTAACAAATGTATTCAATCCACAACGAATGATTTCGTTGTGGATTTTTATATATGAGTTATTGCTTGAAATATTGGGTTATTTATGATACTATTACATCATATCTTTTAGGGAGCATACACATGTCAAAAACAATCATACCTGATGGTTACAAATCTAAGCTTAACTTATATGATACACAAACAGCAATCGGATTTATAAAAAATGTTTTTCAGCATAATTTAGGATTAGAACTTAATTTAAAACGCGTTACCGCACCTTTATTTGTATTATCTGAAACGGGTCTTAACGACGGTTTAAATGGTGAAAATCCAGTACAGTTTGTCATACCAAGTATGAATAAACAAGCAGAGATTGTGCACTCACTTGCTAAATGGAAACGTATGGCGTTATATCAAAATGATTTTTATGTAGGTAATGGATTATATACAGATATGAACGCAGTAAGAAAAGAAGAAACACTAGATAATATTCATTCTATCTATGTAGACCAATGGGATTGGGAAAAGGTGATTGAAAGAACGGACCGAACACTAGATTATTTAAAAGAAACTGTAAAAAGTATTGTAGAAGCTATCGCAAACACTTCAAATACAGTCAAGCTTAAATATCCAGAGATTACATACCAAGCCCCAGATGAAGTTTTTTTTATAGATAGTCAAGTCTTAGAAAACTTATATCCTAACCTTACTAGTAAAGAACGTGAATACCAAATCGTAAAAGATAAAAAGGTCGTATTTATTATGCGTATTGGTCATAACCTAGCATCTGGTATGCCACACGATTTACGTGCACCTGACTATGATGACTGGGATTTAAATGGTGATTTGTTGTATTACCATGAAACACTAGATATGGCCATAGAAATTAGTAGTATGGGTATTCGTGTAGATGAAACAAGTTTAAGAAAACAGTTAGAGATGAAACATAGATTAGAAGATCTAAAATATCCATATCATCAAATGATTATGAATGAAACACTACCACTTACCATTGGTGGAGGTATTGGACAAAGTAGATTGTGTCTCATATTATTAGAAAAAGCACACATTGGTGAAGTTCAAGCATCCGTTTGGGATGATGAAACCATTGAGGCATGTAAGGATAAAGTTGTATTACTATAGAAAAAAGACGTTATTCATCCATTGAATAACGTCTATATTTTTATGATGAATATGATGATTTAATCAAACGGGAATATGTTTTATATGGTGGTAATGCACATGCACCAGAAGCGCCTAAATTGGGATACCATTTCGTTGGATGGGATACTGATTTTACCAATATAACAAACAATTTAGATGTGAGACCTATTTATGAACCAAATACCGACACACCGTATACGATTAATTATTACAAAGAAGCAATTGGTGGATTAACATATGAACTTTATGAATCAGTAATCTTCTATGGAACAAGTGATGCTTTGGTAGATGCTACTTTTAATACTTATGAAGGATTTATCTTTAATACAAATCACGTAGATAAAAAGTTATCAGGTTACGTAGCAGTTGATGGCTCATTAACGCTTAACCTTTATTATGATAGAGTACAATATGATGTGCATTTTTATGATAATAATAATTTCGTTTTTGAGACAATTTCAGCATATCATGGCCAAGATATCACACCACCAACAGCACCAGATGTTTTGGGGTATACATTTGAATCATGGAGTGAAACGTTAATTAATGTTACTGAAACGAAACACGTGTATTCACAATACACACCGAATCATTATGTGATTACACTTGATGTCAATAGTGGGGATGCATTAGACAGTGATAAGCTTGATGTTATATTTGATGATATAGTCACTGGTTTAGTTATTCCTACAAGATTAGGTTATTCGTTTGTCAAATGGGTAGATATAAATGACAATGAATATCAAAATAATGATTTATATCAAGTAGCAGATGACATTACGCTAACTGTAGTATGGGTAGCTAATGATGCAACTTATTCTGTTAAATACTACTTAGAAAATTTAGATGGAACGTATGCCTTATATGAAACAGATATCGTTGATGCAGCGACCGATCTACATGTTGAAACCGTTGTTAAATCATATATAGGCTATGCATTTAATAGTACTGATGTTAATAATCAATTAAATGGAACAGTATTAAGCGATGATTCACTTGTTTTAAGTGTATATTACTTAAGAGAAGTTTACACGGTTACATTTGTTGATTTTGATGAAACTGTTTTATTGACAGATGAAATTAAATATTTGGGAGTAGCAACAGCGCCATCAAATCCAGATAGAATAGGGTATACATTTAGTGGTTGGGATATTTCATTTAATGAAATCACATCAAACCTAACCGTAATAGCAACTTATACAATCAATGAATATACGTTAATCTTTGATGTAGATGGTGGAGAAGCAATATCACAACAAACTGAAAACTACAATACGTTGATTTCATTACCAACACCAACAAAAGACCATTATGATTTTACCGGATGGTTATTAAATGATGTAAGTGTTACTGAAGTTTATCTAACCCAAGATTTAACCGTAGTAGCTACATGGCAATTAACTGATTATGCGATTGTTTTAAATACAAATGGTGGGAATACATTAGATGATATCGTTGTTCAATATGGCACGGTTATCTCTACGCTGCCAACACCAACAAGAACAGACTATACTTTTGATGGATGGACATTAGATGGCAATCCAGTTACTTTACCATACACATTTTTAAGTAGTGCAGATATTGAGTTTGTAGCAGTATGGATTGGATTATCTGAGGGTATTTCATATGAAATTAACAATGATGAAGTCACGATTCTTTCATATTTAGGATCTGAAACAGTTTTAATTATTCCTGATACCATTGCTGGACTCCCAGTAACAACAATTGGAACTGGTGCATTCTCGGGTAATACTACGATTGAATCGCTTACTTTAGGTCAGCATGTAACAACCATTCAAGCACAAGCATTCTATCAAATGACCAGTTTAACATATTTAGAGTTACCACCAAGTGCTCAAAGTTTTGGCACACAAATTTTATTTGGCTCTAATAGTTTAGAACATTTGGTTTTATCAAGTGAATCCAATTATCAGTTAAGATATTACTTTGGTAACAATATTAACTTTATACCAAATACACTAAACACATTAGAGTTTTCAGAAGGTTCACAAAGTATTAATATAACCTTAACCCAAAGCAATTTAGGAAGTATTACAAGTATTATCATACCTAATTCTATTACTGAGATTCCTGCTGAAACTTTCACTGGAGCAAGCAGTCTAACATCAATAGTGATACCAAATAGCGTGACAAGCATTGGATCATATGCCTTTTCTGGAGCAAGCAGCCTAACATCAATGACTTTACCATTTGTAGGGCAAAGTAGAACTGCAACAGGAACAAATGCTAAGTTTGGCTACATCTTTGGAAATTCAAGTTACACAGGAAGTTATAGTGCAAATGGATATTATTTACCAAACAGTTTGACTGAGGTTATCATAACAGGCGCGACAAGCATTGGATCATATGCCTTTTATAGAGCAAGCAGCCTAACATCAATAGTGATACCAAATAGCGTAACAAGCATTGGAGAATCTGCCTTCCTAAACACAGGGTTAACATTAATTTACACAAGTATCTCTTCTAAACCTACTAACTGGAATTCTAACTGGGTTTCTAACGATGTTACTGTAGTTTGGGGCTATGAACAAACAGTTGAAAATGATGGAATACTCTATGCGTTATCAACACAGGGTGTTGCTTATGTAATTGGTACAAATGAATCAATGACTAGAAATGTTGTACTACTAGATTACATCAATGGCTATGAAGTCATAGAAATAGCTAATAGTGCATTCAAAGATAATCTAGTAATTGAAACTATGTATATATCAAACACGATTGTGAAAATAGGATATCAAGCATTTTATGGTGCAACCAATTTTAATTTAGTAGAATTTGAAACTTACAGTCAATTAGAGTATATTGAAGCATATGCTTTTGGTAATTTAGCAAACTTAGAAGCAGTCATCATTCCAATTAGTGTTTACATCATTAAGAATAATGCTTTTGCCAACACCACTGATTTAATCATCTATGTATACCATACAACCAAACCTTCAGGCTGGGAAGATAATTGGAATCCTAATAACTTAAATGTTGTTTGGTCATATAATGAATAGCAAAAACAATTTTTTTGAAGCAGCAAAAGCACTTTTTAATAATTAGGTTAAAATATTATTTATTAAAATAAATATAATGAATGATGAATTTAAGAAGCTAATGCATTGTTAAGAAACCTAATTAACTCCTATGTCCGGTTTATTCTTTGTTTTTATTGGATTGTGGTAGAAATGATTGACGCAAACTTAATTACTGTCTCTTTATATTTGCTAAAGACAAGAAAGGTAAATGATGAATATAGATAAATTATTAGAATTGCTGGATTTATATAAAGATGGTCAGACCGAGCAACGCTGGACAATGAACGGTTATACTTTCGAGAATAAGTATATTCGTATCGTTCGAATTGATACATAAAACAAAGCAGGTGGATCAAATGTTAATCAAGGTAAACAATGGAGTATTATTTTTGAAAGGCCAACAGATTTAAAATTAGAAGATCTCAAAACCTTTAAAGACCTACAAGAAAAGAGTGGATATATTAAGGTAACACAAAGAGTCAATTATCCAAATCAGTACGGTATTAGAATTTATAATATGTCAAAAAATCCTGATGTTAAAATTTTGGGTAATGTTTTTGATTATTTGTTTGATTGATAACTTTATTAAACCAATAAATTAGGGGTGCTAAAATATTTGTCAAGGGTGCTAAAATATTTGTCAAGGGTGCTAAAAAAAACATGGGGTGCTAATTTGTATTAAAATAGGTAGCATCACACATATAACAAGCATAGGTTTGATACAAAAGTATCGAGCCTTTTTTTCATGAAGAAAGGGTAATTATTCCCTATTTTCAAATTTCTGATAGTCATTTAGGTGATGAGAAAACAACTTAGTCATAGCTTTTTAAAAATCCGTGTTTTACCATCTACACGATTACCTAACTATTTACACGATTACTCAACCATCTACACGATTAAATAAGTATTTGAAAAAATTAGTGTTTAATGGTAATTCTAACGTTATGTATTTATTGTTAGCATACTTATATCAGTAATATTTTGAAATCAGCATATTTAAAGTCCGTAGTTGAAAAACTAACTTTCGTTTACTAATTCTTGCATATTTTTGCCAAGTTAACTTTTGATACATGCGATCTTCAAATCGATTAAACGAAAATGAGTTGTATTTTAAATAAAATATGATAAGATAACATTGTAAATATAGATATTAGATATCACACTAAAAGGCACTGGGTAACTTGCGTTGCCAGTGTAAATTGCGATGTTAAGTTTTTAGTGTTTCTTGTCAAAGTATTTATATAGGGTTATCTAACCAAATCTGGGGTTAGATGAATTGAGTCAGGGTCTATAGCCTTGACTTTTAATTTATCTAGTAAGTCTTTGCCAAAATGAGTCTCCATCATGTGATAAGCAGGTATAAATTGATTGGATCTAAGCTTATAACTATTGATGGCGTTAATAAAAATTTGAAGTTTATCTTGTGTTAAATAGTCTAAAGATTTGCCCTTAGGAAATACATACCTAAGTAATCGATGAATACTTTCGATTGCACCCTTCTGATAAGAAGCCAATGGATCACAATAAAAGACATGAGTCCGTCTTTGATTGTGCTTATCAAACTCTATATCTTCTGGTTCACTAAACTCAGTACCACGATCAGTTAGAATCACTGGAAATAAACGACTAAAATCTTCATGACCTAAAGTCTCATAAAGCCACGTAAAGGTTCTTGAGACTGCACCAGCGTTTTTAGGGATAACACATGCATAAAAGAAATGAAACTCAATTAAGATAAAAGTTAATAGATAATGAGTATCAGACTTAGCACCGTAGACGGTATCCATCTCTATGGTGAATGTCTGAGGATGTTTTGCACAAAACTCTAAATAGTCCATAAATTGTCTACCTGCAATATGTGCTCTTGGAGCTACTTTTGTTGGTTTTTTTCGTTTCTTTAGCCTAACTTTGCATCTTAGATTAAATGACTTAGTCGATAAGATGTCTTGGTCAACATAACGATAAAGTGACCTGACGCTGACAGGTAAATCAGGATGGGTTGCTTTAATGTGTTCCAAAGATTGACCTTTATGAACCCCTTTTTTTACGATACCATCTAGATAGACATATTCAGTTGCTGATAGGTTTATGCCTTGTCTTGATGTCTTTAATGTATGTTGATAAGTTTGATCAGCTAGTTTTGCTTCATAACTGTAAAAGTCGCTTAGACAACTTGCCTTTAAAGCGCAGCCATCACATGTAAAGGGATATCTTTTATGTCTTTGGCAATATGTTTTGAGATTACCACTAAATTTATACCGACTATTTTCTTTTCTGATGAGGTGTGTTTTTATTTCATAAGATATCGTCCTTGGACTTTTTCCAATGATCATTGATAATTCTTGAAGTGTCTTTGCTGCTTTAAGACCAGCTTCTATGGATATTCTATCGGATAAGGTCAAATGCTTGTATTTTTCACTCATGCTTATCATACCTTTCAAATGACAAGAAACAGCCTTATTATATGCCTAAAAAATCAATATTGAAAAAAATGTCTAAAATTACCTAAAGCGTATAAACCATAAAATCTTTAAGTTCAAAATCCTAAAATACTTAAACCCTCTCTATCCTCTATTGTTAGACTAACTTTCTTTGTTCATAAGAAGAGAAAATAAGTTTGTCAATTAAAGGCATATTTAAAGTCGATATCGTTTTTGAGAGTTTTTAGTGTATAATATTAATAATATGGTTAAAAAAAATTAACAGTACGGGGCGATTATATGAAATATGAAGATAAAACAAAAAATGAGTTAATCAATATTATTCAAAACCTGCATAGTAGGTTAAAAAGAAAAAAATACGGAATTGTATGGGATTATGAAAAAGTGCCAGAAAATGTGGTTGTAGAATGCAAGAATAATTTGCCAATACTGCGGTCAAAGAATAATAAAGATATTGTATTGAATGATTCTATGGATAACGTTTTGATTGTAGGAGATAACTACCATTCGTTATCGGTGTTGAATTACACACATTCAGAGGCAATTGATGTGATATACATTGACCCACCTTATAACAATTACCAGCAAACTATGTGCTGAAGTTAAAGATTATGAATTAGCAAAAATACAATTTGAGGAAACTCTTAATAACTTGGATTTGACACATTTAGATCTTTATTTGATGTATGCACCATGGTCATGGGGACAAATGGGCAAGGATTATAGTGAAGCAAATGCCCAAATTTGTATCAGATATTGCATAGAAAAAACACATTACCACTACCTAAATCAACACATGAAAGTAGAATTATTGAAAACACAAAAGTAGATTTCAAAATGGATGAAGCTGATTTAGATATACTTGATGAAATTGTAGATGATCCTAGAAGATGGTCATAGATTCTTAATTTCTCATATTACTTAGTTGTAGATATGCGAGCCCATCAACTTGTGATATGATTTAATATCAAAATAGGTACAATATCAGTGCCTATTTTTTTATGGTTTGCAATAGGCTAAAGCATTACATATAATTAAATTAAAGAAATCAAAGATAGAAAAGAGGTAATTTTTTAGTTAAAATATTGAAGGTGATACAGTAAAATGCTATAATTAAGAAACCCACGTGTAAGGTGTTGATGAAGATAACTGAAGTTGATAATTACCAAAAAAGCATTAAATGTATTCATGAAAAAATTGGTATCATTTAAACCTATTTATTGATTGTTCTAAAATAGATTATTCGCTTTATTTGGAGGATTTGTTCATTTGAAAATATATATTAATCAAGATAGTATTTATAGTTTATCAAAGCAAGAAGTAGAATATTAAATTAATATTAAAATAAATCTTAATTCAATAAAATAATAATAATAATATAACTAGATTGAATCAACCTACTCAACGAACTTTAGACAATTTTGACAACGAAAGAAAATATAACATATTTTTGATATATTAAACAAGAATAAAAGTAATAAATAAATTTAAAATTTAAATGGATATGATAAGGAGTAAATCCTAGAATGGAGAAAAAATACTTATGAAAAAACTTAAGATGAAAATACAAGGGATGACTTGTAAAGGTTGCGAGGGTCACATAGTGGAAGCACTTGAAAAAATAGGTGCAATAAATGTTAAAGCAAGTTTTCACAATGGAGAAGCAATATTTGAACTTCCAAAAGATACTGATGTCGAACTTTCAAAAATTGCGATAAATAATATTAAGTATCAAGCTGGAATGATAGAAGAAGTATCCTTTAATAAAAACGATAGTGATGATAAGATTTATGATCTTATTATAATTGGATCTGGGGCTGCTGCTTTTTCTGCGGCAATTAAAGCAATAGAATACGGTGCAACAGTTGCTATTGTTGAACGTGGGGAAGTTGGAGGGACTTGTGTAAATGTAGGTTGCATTCCATCAAAAACGCTTCTTAGAGCAGGAGAAATCAATCAAGCAGCAAAGTCTAATCCATTCATTGGCTTAAAAACAAATGCTCAAAAAGTGGATTTAGCAACTTTAGTAAAACAAAAAGATGAATTAGTCAATGAGCTTCGTAGTCAGAAATATATAAATTTAATCGATGAATACGGTATTGATTTAGTTAAAGGTGAAGCGAGATTTATTAATAAAACAACAATTGAAGTTAATGATAATAGATATATTGCAAAAAATTATTTAATTGCTACTGGAGCATCGTCTTATATACCTAAAATTCATGGACTTGAATTTGTTGATTATTTAACAAGCACAACATTACTTGATTTAAAAGAAACACCAAGACGATTAACAGTGATTGGATCAGGATATATTGGATTAGAACTGGGGCAACTTTTTCATAATTTAGGTTCAAAAGTCACGATTATCCAAAGGGGAAAACAACTTTTGAAAGACTATGATCCTGAAATTTCAGATACTGTCGAAAAATCATTGATTGAACAAGGTATAGAACTTATTAAAGGTGTAGCTTACGAACGAATAGAACAAATTGGTGATATCAAAAAGGTTTATATTACAGTTGATGGTAAAAATGAGATTATTGAATCAGAACAATTATTGATTGCAACAGGAAGAAAACCTAATACAGACACTTTAAATTTAAGTGCTGCAGACGTTAATGTAGGAGAAAGCAATGAAATTATAATAGATGATTATGGAAGAACGAGTAACAATAAAATCTATGCAGCTGGAGATGTTACTTTAGGACCACAATTTGTCTATGTGGCAGCATATGAAGGTGGAATTGTTGCAGACAATGCTATAGGCGGATTAAATAAAAAAATCGATTTATCGACTGTACCTGCAGTTACTTTTACAAACCCAGCAATTGCAACCGTTGGATTAACAGAGAAAGAAGCTAAAAATATAGGCTATGAAGTAAAAACTTCTGTAATCAATTTAAATTTAGTCCCCAGAGCAATAGTAAATCGTGAAACAACCGGCATATTTAAGTTGGTTGCAGATACAAGAACACATAGAATACTAGGTGCACATATTGTATCTGAAAATGCAGGAGATGTTATTTATGCAGCATTACTAGCGGTAAAACATGGACTTACTATTGAAAATCTTATAGATAGTCTTGCTCCATATTTAACAATGGCCGAGGGGTTAAAATTAGCAGCACTAGCGTTTGATAAAGATGTTTCAAAATTATCTTGTTGTGCAGGATGATACAATAAGTAATATGGATTGGAAGCAATATAACGTGTTTATAAATAATTTAATTTTAAACTGGATGTTAAATTAAAGGAATTAAGTTATGCAAAGATAGCTGAAAATCATTATTTTGATAGACGTACAGTTTAGAAATCATAGTGTAAAATATTTTGTGTAAATGAAAATCTGAATATAATTAAAAAAGGAATCTCACTTTAGTATAATAGAGTTGTCTAAAACCAATATACAAAGGAGATCCCTCATGAATGATTTTACATTAGAAATCTTAAAAACGCTAGTCGAAGGTAAAGATATTAAGGAAATTTTCAGATTTCATGTAGAAAGTGCTGTTAATCAACTACTACAATATGAACTTTGATAATTTCTAGACTCTACAAATATGATCGTAAAGGCTGCTTCATATCAATATAGTGGGCATTTTAAGTAATAATGTCTTAACTTGAATAATATACTTCATAGGGAGTGCGCAACTTTTCAGTAGGGGTGCTAAAATTAGGCAAAGGGTGCTAAAAAAATTCATAGGGTGCTAATTTGTATTAAAATAGGTAGCATCACACATTAGACAAGCATTGGTTGATACGATAAGTATTAGACTTTTTTTCATCAAGAAAGGCTAGTACTTCCCTATTTTCAGATTATTGATAGTCAAGTATAAGTCAAAAATCTAAATATCTATTCACACATTAAATTTTTATTTAACGAGTAACACGATTACCTAACAAGTTACACGATAACTCAACCTTTTACACGATGACAACAAGTATACTTTTTTAAGACTATATAGTGTATAATTATGGTAATGATCGTTTAGTATTTAACTGCTACACGCATCACCAAAATAATCAAGGGGAGGATCTATAATGAGGCGATTCAAGTACCCATTTTCAAAGTGCATTGACAAAAAGTTACTTAGGAAAAGAATTGATCTACTAGATAATTCAGCAAGACAAAGATATATAGCTAATAGAAGGTTCCACCTAATTTTTGGAGCTCTTTATTGGATCCTGTTTGTTTTTTTTCTGGGTATTATGATTGTTCTTGAGCAAAATATAGAACCAGTGATTGGAAAGACATTATATACAATTCTGGTAATTTTTGTCAGCCTAATTTTACCGGCATTTTTATTATTATTTCCATATCGAATACTGGAGAAAAAATATCCACCTCAGTTATTAGATACCATTCCAAGAGATAGTATTGCCATCATTAATATAAAGCTAATGAAGTACTATAAAATTTCAAAAAACTATATTGTAACTAAGTGTTATGATTCTTCAAATCATCTTCTTGTTGAAAAGGATGTACTGATTTTTTTTCACAAAGACAAATTAAGAATCGTTAATGATTTTACATCGACAATTAAGGACTTCGGTTGTTTTGAATTTGGATTGGATGAGTTCATATTGTCTTATGGAAAGAAAGGTGATATCGTTACAACTGAGATAAAAACAGAAAAGTTTTATATTTCATTAGGAAAAAGAGCGAAACCATATATTTTGAACAGAGGAGCTGATGCTAATGGGGAAGTTTAAAGAGATTGTTAAATTTGAAAAAGAAAATATGCCATCGTATCAATATGACTTTTTATATAAACGATTGTTACCTGGTATGATTTATGTGGTTGGTGGGGCATTAGTTGTAATAATCTTAGCGATAATACTATTTTTCACTACGGAGTCTGAAATTATTTCAATTATCCCTGTAATTGTATGGGGAATCAGTGTTATTCCTTTATTAGTTTTATTTGTAATTCATTCCAAAAAGATGTCCCTTCGTCTTCTACAAGATAAATCGAATGAATTTGAAAAGAAATATAAAACTATAGATTATAAGAAAGCAACTGAAAAATTAGAAGACAAAATGCTTATTAAGGATAAAACATTATATTATGATGGTATGAACATTAGTCTTGAAGACTGCTTGGTATACTTTTATGCAAAGACCTTGTCTGGCGCTTATTCTTTTTCATTATTATTTTACAAAAAAGAGGAACCGATAAATGATGCCATTTTAATACTTGACTTAGATAATAGTTTGATAACGTATTTTGTCAATAATATCTACCTGGTTTATAATCAAGCTCCATTCTCGTTATTTGCAAATGATAAAAAAGAATTTTTGCGAATACTCTTCAAGTATAATGATCAGAAGAAAATAGATGATTATTTGCATAAAAAAAGATAATCAGAAAATTTGGTTGGAAAACTTAATTCAATGGAAATGGGTAGTACAAAACAAATGATGAACTAAATAGGAGGGTAAATTAATGACAGCAATCTTTAAGAATTTTAAAGAAAAAAATGCTTATAATAGTACAGCGTTTATAGAAATCCAATTTTGCAAAATAAGTGATACTACTAGTATCAAAAAGAAGACTGCAGAGAGATATATTAAACATTTTGCTCCAGATTCGCTTTATATCCATCATACTGATATAGATAAATTTATCGAAGAGTATGGCGGAGTATTTATTAGTGGCAAATATGCAAATCAAAAGACTGGATTAATTGATCCTTATGGAATTAACTATTATCAAAGAGACCAAATAAATGATTTAATTCAGCGTATTTTCGAGTCTAAACCAACTGATTATGCAACTATTATTGAATGGTTAAATGAATCGTTGAAATTTAATGGGATTTATATTTTAGGTCTTTGAGTGATTCTATTTAGTATAATCAAATGGTGGTATTAAAAAAGTTGATCAGAATAGAATTAGTTCAACAGTCATTTTCAAAAAATGCCCTCAGTTTAGCCATAATTTAAGGGTGCTAAAATAATTGTCAAGGGTGCTAAAAATTTTGATGGGGTGCTAATTTGTATTAAAATAGGTAGCATCACACATTAGAATGTGTCTATAAGTCATCAATATCAATCTAAGATTGATGATATTTATAGTAAAAATATAGAGGTTTTAGGACCTATTTTGAAGATTTTGTTTCATATTTGGAGCAATTATTTTTATTTTATAGATATATTTGAGTTTTTGTTCAACTAACGAGATTTGAATATAGGGTATTTTATGGTGGGTTGAAATTTAGTCGGTTCATAGGATTTAACCTATAAGAGATAACAATGGAAATTATTTTGATTTTTATGTATAGTATAAGTGTTAGAAAAATTATAATTAATCAATTAGAAGGAGATGAAAGTTATGAAGAAAGTTTTATATCTAATAATTAAAATTAGTACATCATTATTAACCATTCCATTTTGGTTTATAAAGTTTTTTGTAGGCATTGGACATATGCCTAATTTGGATACTGGAAAGATAGAAGAAGTTAGGTTCTACCATTCTATGTATGAAAATATATTTGACATAGATTTAGGAATTCTATTTTATATATCAATAATAATGATGTTAAGTTCAGTAGTTTTGGCGATAATAACTACAAGAGTATCTAATAAGAGAATAAAAATAATAAGTAATGTGCTTTTTGTTATTACAATTGTGTTTTTCTTGATATGTTTGTTAATAGCTTCAACGGTTTCACGTGGCTATTAAACCAACTGTTAAATTAGAATTTATAGTTGAGATGGATGAAAAGAAGAGCACATAAAATATTTTATATTGATGATATTAAATTTATTGCTTTAGGATGTATTGTGAAGGAAGAATGAAATGAATTGATAATAAAAACTGACATTCGCGGTCAATTATCCCAATAGAATATAAAAGTATAAAAACAATTGTTATTGATGACGCAACTAGTTTTAGAGTTAAGTATAAAACAATAAGCATTTCAAATAATGAAGAGTGGGAATTCGAAACCTTAAATAACTTATAACTTCCTATTTAATGAGTAGTCACTAGCCTTTTAACTAGGGGGTGCGTAAAATGACTAGGGGTGCGTAATTGTATCAATATAGGTCAACTAACACAATTGAGGAACTTGGAATGAAATATAACATCCGCGAGATTGCCTTTGACCGTTGGGGTGCAGTTCAAATGACACAGAACTTAGAGAATTTAGGTTTCACCGTCGTTCCTTTTGGACAGGGCTTTAAAGATATGTCTCCACCGACAAAAGAATTAATGAAGCTGACTTTAGAAGAAAAGATAGCCCACGGTGGTCATCCTGTGCTCCGATGGATGATGGACAATATATTTATTAGAACTGACCCTGCTGGGAATATCAAAGCAGACAAAGAAAAATCCACCGAGAAGATTGACGGTGCTGTAGCCACAATCATGGCTCTTGACCGAGCGATTCGTTGTGGTGGACAGACTGGTAATTCTGTTTATGACGATCGAGGACTTTTAATCTTCTAATTTTATCTACTATATGGTATGATAAATGAAATAGGCTAAAGTTGATTGCATAAAAATAGTTTTGTGTGTAGCTATAATACAGGTATAATGGAGGTAAAATTATGTGGGTAGTATTAGGGTTAATTGCTATAGTAGCAACTTTTATAAATCTTTATATGTATAAAACAGGAAAAGATTATAGGCTTGCTATGGCAGTGGGATTATCATTTACTGCATTAACGCTTGTTGCAGAATACAGATTGGTGTCTAATTGGGTAAAGGTTGAAGATTGGTCGGCTTTATTAGATGTTGTGCCTAGTATGGAAAAAGCATTATGGTTTCTTACAATTGCTTCAATTTTACTAAATATATCACCTATATTATTAGAATTAAAAAACAAAGAATAATCGCGCAAGATACAGCATTTATATTATACTAACTACTGTTAATATTAATATAAAAGTATTTACTAAGCATCTCAAATGAGGTGCTTTTTTCATACCCATTTTTTTAGGAGAGTGATGTCCATGGGAATACTACAAGGATTATTCAAGGCAGTTATCAAAAACAGTGATAAAGTCCATAATGACAAGACAGTTGATATAGGGGTACGAAAAATATCTCAGGGGTACGAACTTTTTTAAAGGGGTACGAAATTGTATCAAAATAGTCGTCCTTACACATATTAGCACAACAGTGTTGATACAATAGTATCGACCTTAGAGAATACGAAAATAGGGAGAATATCCCTTTTTTCATTATTATGATACCGATGATTTAAAGACTTAGGTTTGAGAGTTTAAACTTGCTTTCAAAAATGTAAATATAAAAACACAAAAGGTCAATAAAAATACGAAAGCATAATAAGTACACAAATAGACGGTTGCATATGGTCTATATAATAAGAGAATTTACCTTAATGTAGCTAATATAGTGAAATATCAGGTCTTGTATCCGTAACTGCTATAAAAACACCAAGATCATTTGTTTCAATTCTTGGTGATTTTTATACGATTTAAATTTGATTTTCTTTTGAATAACAACTGATGAGTGGTAAACTGATGCGTTTACTTGTACAATCACAGACTGTATTAACGTGTGGTATAGGTTTTTTTCTATATTGATTGGTTTAAATAAACCGAAGAAATATTTTTAAAACGTATCTTTAGGAATTGGCCTATTTCTGTGTTTTTAGAAAACGGGACAAAATATTCATAAAACACATTGTAAAACGGGACAAATAGTTGTATAATATGATTATCGAGGTGGTTAATGTGTTATTTAGAAAAATTAAAAAACAAATTGAAGATTGGATTTTGAATGGAAATGATGCACTATTAATAACAGGGGCTCGACAAGTTGGCAAGTCATTCATTATTCGTGAAACCCTAAAAGAGAAAGCAGTGGACTTCATTGAATTTAACTTTATTAAGCAAACCAAATTACTAGAGATTTTTAAATCCGCGATTGAAGAAGATGCCGACAAGTTCTTAATGGTATTACGAGTTGCAGCTAATAAACACCTCAAAGATGGAACGATAATCTTTTTTGATGAAATCCAAGAATGCAAGGAAGTTGTTACAATCATTAAATTCTTAGTTGAACAAGGAAAATTCAAGTATGTATTAAGTGGATCACTGCTCGGAGTAGAACTGGTGGATTTACGTTCCGCTCCTGTTGGATATCTTACAACCATCGATATGTATCCAATGGATTTTGAAGAATTCTTAATCGCGAATGGACTTGGAGATGATGTAATCAGTCATTTAAAACAATGTTACACGCAATTAACTCCTGTTGATGATTTTGTTCATGATAAAATCATTGAAGCATTCTACACGTATTTGATCGTTGGCGGAATGCCTGAAGCTGTTCAAACCTACCTTGATTCCAATGATTTTGTTCAAGTTTCAAAAGTTCATGGGAAAATTCAAAGGGAGTATCGAAAAGACTTCACAAGATATGAACAGTCAAAGAAACTGAAACTCATTAAAACGTATGATTTAATTCCAGCTGAGTTGAACACCAAAAACAAACGCTACACTTTTACTATCCTTGATAAGGAACTTCGTTTTGATCGTTATGAAAATAGTTTTAATTGGTTAATTGATGCAGGCGTATCATTGCCTGTATATAATGTAACTGAATTCAAAATTCCTTTGGAAGCGAGCAAAAAAAGTAATCTTTTTAAATTATTTCTTTCAGATGTTGGGATGTTAACTAGCGCATATGGGTCGGCTACCATTTTAAAACTTCTTGAGAAAGGTAAAGATATCAATTGTGGTTCAATGTTTGAAAACGCCATTGCACAAGAATTAACAGCACACGGATATAAAAATTACTATTTCAATAACAAAAAGCATGGGGAAGTAGATTTTCTCATCGAACATAACAATGATCTTCTTCCAATCGAAGTGAAAAGTGGTAAGGATTATCAGAAGCATTCTGCATTGTCCTATTTTGTATCTACACGTCAGTTTAATAGTGCAATTGTGTTGTCTAACTACAATGTTAGTAAAAAAGATAAAATAATGTATTTACCAATATATATGATTATGTTCATTGAAAAAAACGAAGTGATTGAAAAGAGAAAACCTCTCAATCTGCGGGTATTATCGCTTTAGAAAACGGGACAATCATCAATATTTTATTCTTCGAAAACGGGACAGTGCTTGTCTATAAATCAATGAAATATCTTCTTTACATAATGATATAACTTATTATTAAACATCATTTCAAGTATGGAAGGAAATGGAATATGATTACATTTCAATATTATGAAGATCGATATTTTTACGATATAGAGAAAATGGTTATCCATAGTTATACCTATGATATACCTATTTGGGGATTGAGTCGTCATGAGTTTACAAAGGCAATCCACCCAGATTTTAAGAGTTGCCACCAAGCATGGAATGAATCAATGGGGTTGTCTTTCGAAGATAATCATTTGGTAGCAGCTGTGTTATCAGAAGGAACATACGATGGTGATGCATTTTTAATATTTGATTCTAAAGAAAGAACAAATGATTTAGAGTTAATTAAACGTATGGTGAAATTTGCTATAACACACCTTTCTTCCATCGATGAGGATAGAGTCACTAGAACGCTTAATATACAAATTCCTAACTGGAACACTAGTCTTATAGATGTTGTTATGTCTTTCGGATTTGTAAAAACAGAGTATAGTGAAAATATTAACATCTTACCATTTGATGAAAAACAATTCGAAGTGGCTTTACCAAATGGTTTTCGGTTCAACAAACAACCTGTTCCTGCTTTTTATCTATCAAATGTTCATAGAATGTCTTTTAATTATGGATTTCCATATGCTGAAAACGGAAGCAAAGCATTTCATGCCTTACGACAAATGAAACATTATGATCCTTCATTAGAAGTGGTAATATTAGATGAGGAAAATCAACCAGTAGCATTCGCGATTGGATGGATGGATCCGTCTTTGCCATATGCAGAACTAGAACCTATGGCTGTTTGTTGGTGGCACCGGCGAAAGGGCTTAGGGAAAGCACTTCTTCACGAGTTAGCGAATCGCATTAAGGCGAAATATCCTCATGCGTCTGGGATGACTGGTGGAGATCAACCTTTCTATACGTCTATAGGATTTCAAACCGTTGCAACTTTACCGACATATCAATACAAAAGAACGATTCATAGATCGTGGGATCCAAAATCAAAAGACGAGCGATACGATATTTGATCATTGATTATATTTTGAAGTTTGACCTCATTTAAGAATAGACTAGTAACTTTAGAGGAGAATAGTATGGACACTAAAATTTACTTAACCAATAATCGTGTTAGTACTCTTGGTTTTGGTGCTTGGCCATTAGGAAACACATCAAGTGGTCACACTATGAGTGAAGAAGAAGGAATTGCTTTGGTCAAAAAAGCATTTTATTCTGGAATCAATTTCTTTGATACTGCACCAAATTATGCTTTGGGAAGAAGCGAAACTATTTTGGGAAAAGCACTGAGCAATGTTAGAGATAAGGTTATTATCAACACCAAGTTTGGTCATCATGTTGATGGTATAATTGATTTTGATGTCAATAAACTGAGGTCATCTATTGAAGGAAGTCTAAAAAGATTAAATACAACCTATATAGACTCTGTGATACTACATAATCCAAACAAAGACATCCTAATGGGTCAAACTAGCCATTTTGCAATATTAGACATGTTAAAAAAAGAAGGATTGATCAAAGGTTATGGTGTTAGTATTGATACAGATGAAGAGGTTGAACTCACACTAAAATACTTAAAGGTTGATGTAATCGAACTACTATTCAATGTTTTTGCTCAATCATCTAGACACTATTTTGATGAAATAAAGAAAAGAGAGATATCACTAATCATCAAAGTTCCACTCGATTCAGGGTGGTTGACAGGTAAGTATCATAAAAACATGGTGTTTGATGGTATTCGCTCTCGTTGGACAAAACACGATATTCATCGACGACATAACTTAGTACAAGCAATAAAAGAGCACGTTCATAGTGAAGATTTAACCAAGTATGCTCTTGGATTCATATGGTCTTATGATGCAGTTACGACCATAATACCGGGTATGAGAACCGAAACCCAACTTAGTGAGCATATAAATGCATGGAAGTCAACATTTGATTATCGTTTAAAATCATATTTTGAGAACTTCTACGATGAAAAAATCAAAAAAGAACCATTACTGTGGTAACAAAATACAACAATTTCTTTTAGTAATCTTGTAAAAGAGGTAGGAGGAACAAATGGAACTTTTCGAAGAATTTTTAAGAAAGATACAAGATGATCAAAATCAAAAGAGGATGATTGATTTGTTTTCGTGGATTTCGAATCAATATCCAAACCTTGAACCAAGAATCGCTTGGAATCAACCAATTTATACAGATCATGGCACATTTATCATAGGATTTAGCGTAGCCAAAGCTCATATGTCCATTGCACCTGAAAACGCTGCTATACTTCGATTTTCTGATGATATTCGGAAAGTGGGTTATGAACATACCAATGAGATTATTCGAGTTAAATGGAACCAACCACTAAACTATGAGTTAATACAATTATTGATTGAATATAATATTAAAGATAAAAAAAATCACACAAGTTTTTGGCGATAATCTTAGATTGCAACTGTGTTTTTAGGAAAGGAACTATGGCATATGATATCTCAAAATCAAATACGACTGCTTCTTATGTTATGGTTTGAATCTAATGCAAGAGTACTTCCGTGGCGTGAAACGAAAAACCCATATTTTATTTGGATTTCTGAGATTATGCTTCAACAAACAAGGGTAGAAGCTGTCATTGAATATTACAGCAAATTTATCACACGACTTCCAACCATATTTGATTTAGCAAACGTGGAAGATGATGAACTATATAAACTTTGGCAAGGATTAGGTTACTACTCAAGAGCAAAAAACCTAAAAAAAGCTGCTGGAATTGTTATCGAGCAATTTTCAGGTGTGATGCCTAATCGTAAAGAAGAATTAATCAAGTTACCTGGAATTGGTCCATACACTGCTGGCGCGATTGCATCCATCGCATTTGATGAGCGAACTCCTGCAATTGATGGCAATGTAATGAGAGTGATTTCCCGACTATATGGTAGCACATTAGATATCACAACAAAGGTTGCAAAGCAAGAAATTGAAGCACTGGTTGTGGACTTACTGCCTACCAAAGAAATTGGTAAGTTTAATCAAGCACTGATGGAGTTAGGTGCAACTGTTTGTATTCCAAATGGAAAACCCAAATGTCGACAGTGCCCTTTAAACGAATGGTGCAGTGCTTCAATCAATCAAACAACTAACGAAATTCCAGTAAAAAGCAAGAAGAAAGATCGAGTCATTGAACCAAGAACGGTGTTACTTACGAAAGTTGGGTCTAACTGGCTAATACGCAAACGGCCAAGTAAAGGGTTGCTTGCTAATTTATGGGAATTTCCAAACCTAATTGGAAAACCATCCATTATGGAGTTAAAAAGATTTTTATTAGAACACCATATTGAAGTAGCATCAATCGCAAAATCAGAAGATGCAAAACATATTTTTTCTCATATTGAGTGGCATATGGAAACATACTTGGTTGAAGGTCGATTGTTAGAAGATTTGGACAATGGTTTTCTATTAACTTCGGAAATTGAGTTAAACGACCAATATTCGGTTCCTGCTGCATTTTCACACTGTCTTCGAATAATTAACAATCTCAAATAAAACACGAAGAGAAGCCTCTTCGTGTTTTTGTTATTTGTTTGATTTTGCGTAATCTTGTAAGAATTTTTCAATACCGATATCTGTCAAAGGGTGATTGAACATATCCATAAGTATTTTGTATGGTATGGTCGCAACATCTGCTCCAATTTTTGCGCAATTTACAACATGTAGAGGTGATCGGATGCTTGCACAAATGATTTGAGTTGTAATGCCATAATTGTCATAAATTTGTTTGATATCTTCAATCAAAATTAAACTCTCTTGACTAATGTCGTCTAATCTTCCTAAGAATGGTGATACATAAGTAGCACCAGCTTTCGCTGCAAGAAGTGCTTGATTCGCAGAAAATATTAGTGTAACGTTCGTGCGAATGCCCTTCGCAGAAAGAACTTTCACTGCTTTTAGTCCTTCTTTGGTCATAGGAACTTTAATTACAATCTTTGGAGAGATTTTCATAAGTTCGAATGCTTCTTCAATCATTCCTTTGCTATCAAGCGAAATGACTTCCCCTGAAATACAATCATCAACGATGTTGCTTATTTCAATCAAAGTTTCCGTGAGATTTCGACCACTTTTTAAGATTAGACTTGGGTTCGTAGTAACTCCATCAATAATTCCTAACTCCCATGCGTGTTTAATTTCATCAATGTTTGCTGTGTCGATAAAAAATTTCATCTTTAATTTTCCTTTCTTTTTAATATGATGCGATAGAACCATCGGTTCTTGATTCCGTACCGGCGACATATACGCCATTTTTTGGATTTCTCCATATGATTTGCCCCCTACCAAATGAACCAATGTTTGGTTCAATCGATATTTCATGACCTAATTTCATTAGACCATCAACAATAGATAAATCAAAGTTCGGTTCAACAACCACTTTTTTCTTTTCCATCCACTGCCATCTTGGAGCATCAAGTGCCGCTTGTGGATTCAATTTGTAATCAATGGAGTTCATTATAACCTGCATATGTCCCTGAGGTTGCATAAATCCACCCATCACCCCAAATGGGCCAATTGCTTCATTTCCTTTCGTAAGAAAACCTGGAATGATAGTGTGAAGTGTTTTTTTATTTGGTCCTAAGGCATTTGCATGTGTAGAATCAAATGAAAAATTATGTCCCCGATTTTGTAACGCAATCCCTGTATTTGAAATTACAATTCCAGAACCAAATCCCATGTAGTTGCTTTGGATGTAGGAAACCATATTGCCATCTTTATCAGCTGTTGCTAGATAAACAGTACCACTACTTGTAGGATTTCCAGATACAGGATTAAGTGCATGGTTTGATATAAGATTTCTTCTAATTGATGCATAGGATTCCGAAAGTAAGTCCTCGTTTGCTACCTTCATCATTGTAGGATCGGTTATGTAGTTTAATCCATCGGCGAAAGCTAGCTTCATTGATTCAATTTGCTTATGTACTGAATCAACGGAAGGTTTTCCAGATAGTTCGAATCCTTTTATGATATTAAGAGCTTCTAGTGCGATGATTCCTTGGCCATTTGGTGGAATTTCCCAAACGCGATATCCTTTATAATCAATCGAGATTGGAGTTACCCAAGAAGGTTTATATTGTTCTAAATCTGATTTTGTTATAAATCCGTTGTATTTTTTGGAAAACGCATCAATTTGGACTGCTAGTTCTCCTTGATAAAAAGCAGATGCATTTGTTTTCCCAATTAACTCTAAGGTTTTTGCATGTGCTTCTGATTTCCAAATTTCACCAACTTCAGGGCATATGCCATTTGGAATAAATGTATCAAACCAAGGTTTGAATTCTTCGGCTGTGAATTGTTTTTGATAGAGTTGGTATGCACCTTTCCAATAGTATGCTAGAGTTGGAGATAGAGGATAACCATGTTTTGCATATTCAATTGCTGGTTGAAGCACTTCTAAGAGGGAAAGATTGCCAAATTTTTCGGATAGTTCTTTCCAAGCCGCTGGGATTCCTGGTACCATAACAGGGATTAACCCATGTTTAGGAATTTCAGTTAAACCTCGTTCTTTGAGTTTTTCAATAGAAATAGATTTGGGGGATACTCCACTTGCATTCAGTCCGTGAAGTTGGTTGTTAAACCAAATGATCGCAAACGCATCTCCACCAATCCCATTGGATGTTGGTTCGACCACAGTTAAACAAGCAGCAGTAGCAATTGCGGCATCAATAGCATTTCCACCTTTTTTTAAAATTTCAAGTCCTGCTTGTGCTGCAAGGGGTTGTGAGGTTGCTACTACCCCATTTTTAGCATAGACAACATTGCGTTTTGATGGGTATGGATAGTTGTATGGATTATTGTAAAACAAGTTGACATCACCTTTACCTTTACACGCACATTATAATACATCTTGTGATATTTCTCAATAAAAAATCTTGTTTATAGTGTATAGGGTTTGAAATCTTAGTCATCAAGGCGTATAATGACTTTGTAACAAAAAGAAATAAGGAGGGTTTTATGAACCAGTTAAACTTTAAATTAGCAAATGGTGTATTGATTCCAGCAATTGGGTTTGGTACATGGCAAATTCCAGATGGAGAAGTTGCTTATAACGCAGTATTACACGCATTAAAAGCAGGGTATCGTCACATCGATACCGCAATGGCGTATAAAAATGAGGAAAGTGTTGGTCGAGCAATCAAGGACTTCGGGATCAAAAGAGAAGAAGTCTTTATCACAACAAAACTACCCGCATACATCAAAGGATACAATGAAACATTAGAAGCATTTCAAAGTTCATTAGATAGATTAGGGGTAGAATATATAGACCTATATTTGATTCACGCACCTAAACCATGGGGTGTAGAGGGGGATGGGATGAATTACATGGATCAAAACATCGCTTCTTGGAAGGCATTTGAAGAATTATACAAAAGAGGATTGATTCGTTCAATTGGGGTATCCAATTTTGGTCCAAACCACTTAACTGCGCTAATGAAAGAAACAACGATTGTTCCAATGGTCAATCAAATTTTAGTGAATCCAAATGCGATTCCAAGAGAAAATATACTTTTCAATCAAAAACACAATATATTGATCGAAGCATATTCACCACTTGCGACGGGAAGAATTTTTCAAACAGATCGTTTTGATGCAATAGCTGTTAAATATCATAAGACAGTAGCACAAATATGCATTCGTTGGAGTTATCAAATGGGATTTTCACCTTTGCCTAAATCCGTGACACCAAGTAGAATTGAAGAAAATCTAAACATATTTGATTTTTCATTGACCCAAGAAGATATGGATTTGATCGGAAAACTATAAAAAAGTAAAAAAAGCTCAATGTTGTGTGAACACCACAACATTGAGCTTTTTGTATTATTCTTAGATATTAGTATCGTCTTGCTTTCGATTCAGGTGATGAGCATTTGGTTCTAGTGGTAGGCCCAAGCAAACATTTTTTGATAAATCAATGAACAAAGCACCTAGTGGAGCGGTTATTAAGATAGCCATAACAGCTACGGCTAACATCACATTTCCGTTTGATATCCCTAGTGATAAAGGAATCGACCCTATCGATGCTTGTACAGTTGCTTTTGGCAAATAAGATCCAACCACAAACATTTTTTCTTTGAATGATAATCCAAATTTCATCGTAGAGAGGATAACCCCAATGCTTCGAACAATCATAGAGCCAAATATTAGAAGTACAACCATGAACCCGATGTTTGGAATAATGGTGATATCCACTGCCGCCCCTACGAATACAAACAAAAGTGTCTCTGTAAATACCCAAATTTTTTCATATTTCTTGACCAACCTACCCGCTAATGTTTGATATTTGGCTAAAATGGTTACCCCCATCGAAAGAGCAGATAACAATCCTGAATATGGAACGATATGAGAATACTCGTGTTCAATCGTTAAAAAGAATAAAGAAAAACTTAGAATCAGTAGTACTTTCGCTGTATCACGCATGTGGAAATGTTTGAAAAATCGAACAAACAATAAACCAAACACAATACCAACACCAATCCCAAAAACAATGGAAATCGGTAGTAATAAGAATCCAACAATCGAAACGGAATTCGTTTGTGCCATTTGGATCAAAGAAGTAAATAGGACTACGACATAGATGTCATCAACCGAGGCACCAGCCATAATCAACTGCGGGATTCTTTTTTTGGTTCCTTGGTGTTGTTCCATTAAATGTAACATTCTCGGTACGATAACTGCAGGAGATACAGCAGCTAAAATGCTTCCTAAAATTGCTGATTCGAGCAGTGTAAGACCAAGCAACATTGGGCCTAAGATAAGAACACCAATGATTTCAAACGTTGCTGGAACAAACGACATCAATATGGCAGGTCTTCCTATTCGTTTAAGATCATTAATATCAAGAGACAAACCCGCTCTTAATAATATAATAACCAAGGCAATTTGTCTTAGATCAATTGATATTGCAAGCATTTCTGGTGCGATTAGATTGAGCACATAAGGACCTAGCAAAACTCCAGTTAGAATCATTCCAATGATTCTTGGAATTCGAAGTTTATTCAGAAGTTCTGAAAGCACAAAAGATACTACAATGATCAAAGATAATGTTAAAATCATAAGCTGCCCTCCAATATAAGACTGATTTTCGATAAAAAAAGATGACACTACGGTCTTGTCCGTAGAAGTCATCAGCATAAGCGGTTTTCGATAGACGAAGGGAGCACTTCATTCCCATAAGAATTATATCAATTCTTTGTAAGATATGCAATAGTTATTTCGAGTAGAAATGATTGTGTAGATTATAATTTTCAAAATACCCATTTTCAACAAAGCAAAGATGCAAAAGCAACAATAATTGGTTTCAAGTTTTGTTTATTTATGATACAATATGAATAGAAATCACGGTTTAAGGAGTCATTGTATGAAATTAGGTGCTTTTAGTATAAGTTTAAATGTAAAAGACATTAACGTTTCAAAAGTATTTTATGAGAAATTAGGATTCATCGTCTTCGCAGGCGACATCAATCATGGATATTTGATCATGAAACAACATGATGCAATTATCGGATTGTTTCAAGGAATCATCAAAGACAATATCTTAACCTTTAACCCAGGGTGGAATCAAGATGCGAATGAGGTGAATCCATTTGAGGATATACGTGTGATTAAAAAGGTACTAGAGCAATCAGACATAATAGTTATACAAGATGGCATTCATCAACAAAGTGGACCGGGTCACTTTATCATTGAAGATCCGGATGGAAACAAAATATTGATCGATCAACATAGATAGGTATAAAAAGAGGTAAACAAATGGAAACAAAAGCAATACATGTATTTAAGAATCCCAATTTTTCACTCGTCTTTTTTGGTGTACTTGTTAGCAATGTTGCCCATATCTTTTTTAACTTTGCGATTAGTTTATATGTTCTAGATGTTGCAAGCAAAGCATTTGGTGTGGCTAATGCAGCATTAATTCAAGCGGCGTATTTGGCAGTTGCTGGTATTATTTTAGTGATTCTGATGCCGTTTGGTGGATCTCTTGCTGATAAATTAAACAAAGTAAGAACGATGTATATTACTGATTATATCAGGGGGCTTACGATTTTAGGAGTGGCTCTTCTAATTTTCACGGTCGAAGACCCAATCATTTTGATTATTACTTTGTTTTTAATGAATGTTGTGCTCAGTGTAAACTCAGCCTTTTTTGGTCCAGCCGCATCCTCTTTGCTTCGCTTTATTGTAAGTGATGAGGAATTGCAACCTGCAGCCTCCTACTTACATGGTTCACAAAACCTTCAATCGATACTAGGTGTTATTCTTGGCGGAATCTTGTATGTAACACTTGGAATTTTTTGGATCTTTGTGATGAACGGAGTTGCTTATATCATTTCTGCTATCACAGAGATGTTTATCAAATACAAACGTGAAACACAATCATCAAACCTAACATTCAAAGATGTATTACATGACATCAAAGATGGAGTTGTCTACATTCGCAAAGAAAAAGCTATTTTCGCTGTTTTATTAATGGCTCTATCCCTTAACTTTTTTGTTAGCCCTTTCTTTTCAAATGGAATGCCATATTTCATCAAATTTGGTTTATCCAGTGAGACATCTTATTTGTTTAGTCAATGGTTAAGACCCGAAAACTGGTTATCGGTAATGTCGGTAACGTTTTCCATTGCAGCAATGACTATGTCGCTTTTGTTATCAAAACACAAAACCAAAGAACGTTATGGGAAACAAATGAAACGCTCTATTGTTTCGGCATCCTTATTTTTAACGATATCAGCATTATTTATGATAGGTTATTATACTAGACTTCTTGATGTTAGTGTTGTGTTAATCGGGGTATCACTCATGCAACTTGGAATTGGTTTTAGTGTTGTTCTATTTAATGTCCCATTTAGCATAGTCATACAGCGCAAAGTTGACCGAGCTCAATTAGGGAAAGTAAACGCAGTAACAGGTGTATTGTCTCAAGCATTGATTCCATTTGCGTCGCTCATTGCGGGGGTATTAATCTCACAAATCTCGCCAATTGCGTTATATGTCTTCACGATTGTGGGGATGTCTATGGTAGCAATCGTATACTATTTCAATAAAACATCAGATCAAATTTAAAAGACCATCAACCAGGAAACTGGTTGATTTTTTGTACCGAAACTATCTCTTTTCAAACGTTTGTAGCTATGGTATAATAATTCAAGAATTTAAATAATAGGAGATTGTAATAGACTGGATATAGTCTAACAATAGATAAAAAATGAAAAAAGCACATATCGCTGGAGTATTGTTTTCAACCATTTTTGGATTTACATTTATGTTTTCTAAAATAGCATTGGTGGAGTTATCCCCAATTGGATTAATTGCATATCGGTTTTTAATTGCGTTCGCTGCGTTTGAATTGCTTAGATTATTCAAAGTGATTAAAATTAGATACCAAAAGAAGAACGTACTTCCGATATTCATGGTCGCATTGTTTCAGCCCATTCTCTATTTTTTATTTGAAACATTTGGTGTATCTCTCACACAAAGTGGAGAAGCTGGGATGATGATTGCGTTAATCCCGATTGTTGTTACGGTAATGTCTACCATAATTTTGAAGGAAAGACCAAGTTTATCCCAAGTATTTTTTATCTTGCTTTCTGTTGGTGGAATTATATTTATCCAAGTAATGAAATCTGATCAAGGAATTGACGGGAACATTTTCGGCTTTTTACTTTTGCTTGGAGCAGTATTAGCGGCAGCACTCTTCAACATAGCATCAAGAAAAGCATCACAGTCCTGGAAACCATACGAACTGACCTACTACATGATGATGAGTGGGGCAATTGTTTTCCAAGTAATCTACCTCATAGAACTTTCAATCAATGGAAATTTGGAGCAATATTTTTCACTAATGATTACTCCGAATGTGATTATACCATTGTTATATTTAGGACTTGTTGCATCCATCGGAGGGTTTTTCTTTGTGAATTATGCTTTAAGCAAGCTTCCAGCACATGTATCTAGCATTTATACCAATTTATCAACTATTGTGGCGATTGTGGCAGGTGCTCTTATTTTGAAAGAAGAACTTTATTATTATCATTACATAGGAAGTGCGATGATCATAGTTGGTGTCTATGGTACTGTCATCATGAATCAACGAAAGCGACATATCATTTATCCACTTTCCAACAATAAATAAATTGTTTATCAAGTTTATTATTTTTTGAAAAATTGATAAATGAAAATATCTATGATATAATGTTCATAGTTTAACTAAGGAGGAATAAATATGAGTAAATGGGTATTAGCAACGGATTCTTGTTCAGACTTGCCAAATTCATTGGTAGAGTCAATGAACTTAAAAGTGATTCCATTATCCGTCACTATTGAAAACAAAACTTACTTTCATTATCCAGATGAAAGAGAATTAAGTATAGAAGCATTTTATGATATGTTAAGAAATAAGAAGGTTGCGAAAACTTCTTTGATTAATGTTGGCGAGTTTTTAGCGTTCTTTGAACCAATATTAAAAGAAGGAAATGATATTTTATACATTGGATTTTCTTCTGCACTGAGTGGAACGTTTCAGTCTTCACAAATCGCCGCTCAAGAACTCGCAGAAACGTATCCAGATCGAAAAATAATCACGGTTGATTCTTTATCTGCTTCCATGGGACAAGGATTGTTAGTATGGCACGCGTATCAAGAGAAACTATCTGGAAAATCAATCGAAGAAGTTGCTAAATGGATTGAGACAAATAAACTTAACCTTTGTCACCTATTTACAGTTGACGATTTGGGAACACTAAAACGTGGTGGAAGACTTTCTGAAACAGCAGCATTCTTAGGTACATTATTAAAAGTAAAACCAATCTTACATGTAAGTAATGAGGGTAAATTAGTTCCAATCAAAAAAGCAAGAGGAAGACAATCTTCACTTACAACAATTGTTGAACTGATGAGATCACTTATAGTTAATCCAGAATCTCAAACGATATTTATATCTCATGGAGACTCAATGGAAGATGCTGCTGCAGTTGGTACGATGATTCAAACAGAATTTAAGATTAAAGATATTGTTTATAATAACATTGGACCAATCATTGGTGCTCATTCTGGACCAGGAACCATTTCTGTATTTTTTGTAGGAAACAGTAGATAGTCGTTCAAAAGGGGAGATGCTCATGCATCACCCCTTTCTAATCACATTCTACTTGAATTTAAGTTGATTTCGTAGTAAACTATATCAGTAAATAAATAATATTGCGGTTGTGGCGAAACGGCAGACGCGCCATCTTGAGGGGGTGGTGTCTTAATGACATGTGGGTTCAAATCCCATCAACCGCACCATTGAAGAATCATAGATCTGACACATAAGCGATTTACTACGCGTCTTAAGTATTGGATCTTTTTTATTATAAAAGAGAGATTATTCTAAAAAATATTTTATTGCTAATGTTCCTCTTGTTGGTTAAAAAAAATTTTTAAATATAACTTCCACATCATTATCTTGATTTACATCAGCAGAAAGGTATAATATAATTGTTGATAGCAAAATTGTGAGGGTTTTAAATGATAATTGCGTTAATTATTTTTATTGTTACATACATATTGTTATTGTTATTTCCGAAGCATAGAGCATATGTTGCTTTAATTTCTGCAATCACATTTCTAATTGTAGGTCTACCGTTTCATCAAGCAATCAGTTCGATTGATTTGAACGTCATAATGATGATAGCAGGCACAATGGGTATTGTTTCATTGTTTATTGAATCAAAAATGCCATCATTATTGGCAGACTTAATCATTAATAAGATGCCTAATATAAAATGGACAATCATTTCTCTTGCTTTGTTTGCTGGTGTTATTTCAGCATTTGTTGATAATGTAGCAACTGTATTGGTAGTTGCGCCAGTTGCAATGACAATATCAAAAAAGTTAAATACCTCACCAGTACCAAGTATCATCGCTATAGCAATCTCATCCAACTTACAAGGAGCCGCTACCTTAGTTGGTGATACGACATCAATTCTGCTAGGTGGACATGCAGACTTAAATTTCTTTGATTTTTTCTTTTTAGATGGGAAACCTGGAATATTTTGGATTATACAATTAGGAGCCATGGCATCTACATTAGTTTTAATACATGTGTTTAGAAAAGAAAAGCAACCGATTGATGTTGTTGAAAGAACTAGTGTAAACCATTATTTTCCGTCATTCCTTCTAGTTGGAATGGTAGTGCTTTTAATCATTGCTTCTTTTCTGAAAAATATGCCTAATGAGATAAATGGATATATTTGCATAGGATTATTTATTGTGGGTCTTATTTGGAAAATAAGCAAAACTAAAAGTATTTCTAAAACACTAAATACTTTGAGGGACATTGATTATTTTACATTGCTTTTGTTAGCAGGCTTATTCGTAGTGATAGAAGGTATCAGTGAAAGCGGAGTAATAACTAGTATTAGTTCAATATTAGGTAGCGCTGGAAACGGAAATGTCTTTGTAATTTATACCATTATTGTGTGGGCATCTGTATTATTATCTGCCTTTATTGATAACATTCCATATGTTGCTACTATGCTTCCGGTTGTGGGTGCAGTCGCAATGCATCTTGACATCAATCCATATTTGTTATACTTTGGATTGTTATCTGGTGCAACGTTAGGTGGTAATTTAACACCTATTGGAGCATCTGCCAACATTGCTGCTATAGGAATCTTAAGAAGAGATGGTTACGAAGTAAGTGCGAAACAATTTATGAAATTAGGTGTTCCGTTTACTCTAGCTGCAGTTTCTGTCGGGTATGTTCTTATATGGGTGTTATGGAGTTAATAAATCAGCATCATACATTATATATTAAACAACCAAATACCAAAACATGAGGTGCGAAATGAAAATTATTATAGAATTGTTCTCGGATTATAAAGATTTGAACTTTCAAACACTGTTTTTAGCATATTTTCAGGAAATTGGGGTTTTTTTGCCAGAGGGCTATAACGTATTTGATGATATCGCCTTATCAGCAATCAATGAGAAAATGATGACACTAGTCGCAAAAGATAGTGATCAAATGGTTGCCTTTTTGATGTTTCAACCAGAGACTTTTACAAGCAGCAGTAACTTTTTTAAGCAAAGCACCATATTTATTCGCGAATTCAGTGTAAAGTTAAGTCATAGAAAACATGGGATAGGAAAACAGTTGATGGAATCTATATTCGATTATGCAAAAGCAAATGCTTATCATTCGGTTGTATTAACCACAACTACAGCGAAAAACTTTTATTTGAGTTTAGGTTTTGTTGAAGACAATAGTTACCAAGCGAAAAACAAGCAGCCTGTATTTATTAAACATATTGAATAATAAAACACCCGTTTCGAACTTGAAACGGGTGTATGCTTTTATCCTAGTTTGGATAAATCAATGTTCATTGCTTTTGCGAGACCTTTTCCATAGTTTGGATCTGCTTGCATACAATGTTTGATGTGTTTTATTTTAATAAATTCTGGAACCCCATCCATATTTCTTGCTGTATTGTCAAACAAGACTTGTTGTTGAGCGGGACTCATCAATCGGAATAATTGTCCTGGTTGTGTGAAATAATCATCGTCATCTTTTCTAAAGTCCCAATGAGCAATATCACCATTTGATTTTAGTGGCGGTTCACTTAACTCTTTGGAATCATCCCATTCTCCAAAGCTATTTGGGAAGTAATGGGTACGTCCACCATAATTTCCATCTACTCGCATCAACCCATCACGGTGATTTGAGTTCACTGGAACTTTTGGTGCGTTCACCGGAATTTGATGATGGTTGACACCTAAGCGGTATCGTTGTGCATCCCCATAAGCAAATAGACGTCCTTGTAACATTTTATCTGGTGAAAATCCAATTCCTGGAACCACATTGGCAGGATTAAATGCTGCTTGTTCGACATCTTGATAGTAATTTTCAGGATTTCGATTTAATTCTAGAATACCTACCTTATGTAATGGATAATCTTTTTTAAACCAAACTTTGGTTAAGTCAAATGGATTATATGGCATCTTAGCAGCATCCGCTTCTGGCATGATTTGAACGGACAATTCCCATCTTGGATATTCCTTGCGTTCAATAGCTTCGAATAAATCCTTTTGATGGCTTTCACGATCATTTGCGATAATCGCTGCAGCTTCTTGGTCAGTCAAAGTCTTAATTCCTTGTAATGTTTTGAAATGGAATTTAACCCAAAAACGCTCGTTTTTCGCATTGATGAAACTAAAGGTGTGACTTCCATATCCATTCATATGACGATAAGATAGTGGAATTCCTCGATCACTCATCGTAATAGTTACTTGATGAAGCGCTTCAGGTAAACTTGTCCAGAAATCCCAGTTATTTGTTGCACTTCTCATGTTCGTTTTTGGATCACGCTTTACGGCACGATTTAAGTCTGGGAAGCGTAGTGGATCTCTTAAGAAAAACACAGGTGTGTTGTTTCCTGCCAAATCCCAGTTTCCATCTTCTGTGTAGAACTTCATCGCAAATCCACGAATGTCACGTTCAGCATCTGCTGCACCACGTTCACCAGCTACGGTTGAAAAGCGAACAAATACTTCTGTCTTTTTTCCGATTTCACTAAAAATTTTAGCCTTTGTGTACTTCGTGATGTCGTGAGTAACGGTAAAATGTCCGAAAGCACCACTACCTTTGGCGTGCATTCTTCGCTCTGGAATGACTTCACGATTGAAGTTAGCCATTTTTTCCAAATACCATGCATCTTGCATCATCATTGGACCTCTTGGACCAGCTGTCATAACGTCTTCGTTATTTACGACTGGTGCACCAGAGGCATTGGTTAATTTTTTCTTTACTGGTTTCATTGATTTCATTTCCCCCTTTATTCTTTAATTATAACAAATATAAATTAGTTAAGCAAACAAATGGAACCTGATTTCGATTATTTCTGTTTGATTTCTGAAAAATTTTGTAATATAATGGAAATATAGAAAGCAGGTTACTATGACTATCATTATTTCGCCATCAAAAACGATGAAGCCAACGATTATCAAAGCCAAAACAAAACCGATTTTTGAAGTACAATCAAAGCAAATTCAAGAATGGTTGAAGGGGTTATCTCCACAAGATATTATGCAGTATTTTAATATTAGTGAAAATCTTGCTACAAACACAATGAATCATATTAAGTTGTTTGGTACAATGAACTATTCAGCAATTTATAGTTATCAAGGCACGCAATATCATTACATTGATATGAATTCATACTCTCAATCTGAACTAACTTACATTGAGAAGAATGTGATGATACTGAGTGGGATGTATGGGCTACTTCGCGCATTTGATGGAATATCGTTATACCGAATGCCGATGCATCTATCCTTTCAAGGAGAATCCTTATATACCTTTTGGAAATTATCCATTAAGGAGTATTTGGGCACACAAGAAGTGATTAACCTATGTAGTGATGAATATGGTGTATTGCTTCAAAAGGAACTAAAGAATACCACTTCAATTGTGTTTTATTTAGATAGCACGTGTAAGAGAAAAGCACCTTCGATGGAAGCGAAAATGATGCGTGGTCTTATGTTAAAAGAAATCATTCATCACCAATTAAAGAGTAAAGAAATGATTAGGAAAATAAAGGTTGGTGGGTATAGTTATAACATATCACATTCAACCGACGAAATATATGCCTTTGTTAAACAACATTTGGATGTATAAAGGATTGAAAAAGCTTTAAGATTGTGTTATAATATTTCATATCAAAAAAGGAGTACTAGCTATGTCGATCGTAAGCAAACACAAATTAATCGTTATCGCACTCTACATGGCATGTAGTATTTTGATAGAATCCATTACGTTTTTGTTTAACAACTATGGAATTTTACCAAAATACTTTATGTTCTTTTTTGCTGGAATGATGTTTGTAGTTTCTGTTTTAGTATTATTTAATAAGCCCAAAAAATTACATTTGGTTGCAAGCATATTTTTATTTCTTCAAATCTTGATATCGTTTGCGAATGTGAATTTACTTAAAATTACAGGTGAGGTCTTTTCTTGGGATATGCTTACGATTTTACATGAGGCGGCAAGAGCTGCAGGAAAAGGTATATCATTCACATTTTTGTACTTATTAAGTGTATTACCAATACTAATTGGATTTATATATATCGTTACAAAAAAATCATTAACAACAACTTTAATTGAACCTATATCTCCTCGTTTAAAATTAATGTCGGTTTTAATAATGATGTTGATTGCATCGTTTTCTGCAGTTTTATTCGAGAGCCAAACACATTTTATTCAAAAGCAAATAGAACCAAATGAGCATTCGATTATCAATGATTCCTATTTGATTAATACGTTTTATGTCAAGCAAGAAGCTTATAAAAAACTTGGAACGATGGGGTATTATGTCTTATCTGGAATGAGAACCATATCGAACCGATTACAAAGCAATTACATAACAAGCATGTTAGATAAAATTAATGATTATTTAGCAGAACAATCGAAAACAAATGAACCAAACTTATTTACTGGAATCTCTGAAGGAAACAACTTGATCGTAATTTTAATAGAGACATGGGATTATTCAGGAATACACCCCGTATTGACCCCGAATCTTTATCGATTGCTTGGAGAGAGTTTATTACTGAGCGAATACTATAGTAAAGATCAAACCAATATTTCGGAATCCAAAACGATTTTTGGTTCTTACCCTTTAACAGGTATTCTAAACTATAATTATGAGAAAAATAATTATCCATTTACACTGCCTAATATGTTTAAAACACAGTATCCAAACTCACCAGTAATATCATTCCACAATAACGATGGGGCTTATTACGATCGAAACAATGCTCATGTCCGTTTTGGGTTTGATGAGCATATCGATTCAAGCTCCATGGAACTAACCGTTAATGATTTGTGGATTAATTTGGACAGTGAGTTGTTTGCATCAGCATTGCTTTCTAAGAAAGGAACTACATCACAATATATCATACCAGAAGACATTTCGAATCCATTCTTTAGTTATGTTACAACATTTGCTTCTCACGGACCATTTGTTTATCGTAGCGAATTTGATGCATACTATGAATATTTGACCAATTATTCAGAACCAATTGTAAGTTATTTAGGAAATACCCTGGATTTAACCGATCAATATGTACAAACTTACATATCAGCCTTAATGGATTTAGACATTGGAATCGGCTATTTATTTGAAGAATTAGAAGATCGACAACTGTTAGAGTCAACAACTGTGGCTTTGATAAGCGATCATTATGCATATTACCATGATTATGCTTATGTAACGAAATCATTACCAACAACAAACGAAAAAAATCCACTGATTTACAAAGTCCCAGCTATGATTTACGATCAAAAATTAATGAATCAGTTGAGACAACACGCTGAAGTTTATGAAACTTACCATATTTTTGAAGACGAATATGAAGGATTATCATTTATGGGTTCTAGTAAATTCTTCACAAATACGGATTTAGTCCCAACATTACTTAACCTTTTAGGAATATCATACAACGAAGCATTTTACTTAGGTTACGATTTATTTAGTGAACAAACTTCCCTTATTCTTTCAAGATGGGGTGGAATATTCAACAATGAATTTTACTCAATTGATGGGATTAAAATTGAAAATCTTCCATTTAAGTATGATGAATCGATGCTATCTTCTATAGACGGATATGCATTGGAATTGATTGATAATTTAGACCAAATGATGGAACTGCACAACAAAGTTATCGCGTTTCGTAAACACGCAAGTGATTACTTTAAAAAATATGAGTATATTGACATGATGTATCTTGCCAATTACTTTCTTCACTACAACATTGACACCAGCCAATTACACCAATAATAATCGATTGTCAAGAAAGGTCACTTTCTTGACTTTTTTATTTTATTACCTTCTTTTATCTATTATTGTATGTATGAACAAATAGTGCTATAATGAATATAAATGGAGGCGATTTTTTTGAATACGTATCAAGAAAAACGCAAAGATTCGATGGATAAACGGAAAAGACAAATTGTTCAAAACTGGTTTTCTTCCTTTGTTGTAACGACAATCGTAGTTGCAATTATTATTCTTGCTCCTCCAAAGGTTAGTGCTACCTTCCTAAGAATTGAACCTTTTGGTTCGAACTTATTCTATCAAGTACAAGTGATTGATGAAGGGAAGACGATTTTAGAAGGATCCTTAAAAATCAAGGTAGATCATCCACTTGGACAATTTGAAGCCGAACTTCCTCTTGGCGTAAGCAGTGGATCCTTTGATGGATTACGCCCCGGAACAGCATATCAAGTGTCGATTGTAGCCAAGCGGGGATTTGGAGAAGAAGTACTGATTAAAGAAACTGTTGTGACTGAATCAAGTTATGGTGGGCGAATCGTATCGACAAGTTATGAAACCATAGATACTGGATCGATGCACGAATCGTTATATCGATATACCATCTATACATCGATTAGTGACCGACTAAATGAAATCGAGGAGGTATGGTTTGAATATGCTTACTTGTTTGAGTACATCGAAGGTGTAACGACGGAACCAACAATAGATGAAGTTGAAATATATCCAATTACAACCTACCAACAAGCAACCATAATTGATGAGGTTCCAGGATTCAATGGTGTTCTATATCTTCGCATGAAAGCATTGCTTGTCAGTCAGGAAATCGTGGTGTTAGATCAACAAATAATTAAAACCCCAATCCATATTGAATCATACTTGTATGTTGATGATGTCGGACCCACTATGATTCAAGCAAGTACCTATTTAGACTTTGAGGTTGTAACAGACATTCGTTATTATGTTCGTCTGGTGCGTAATGGCACCATTATAGAAGAAAAGGAAATCAAGCAAAATAGTGCGTTTGATCATTATGATAGTTATGTGGTGTCATTTGATCGATTAATGATGCAATCTTATTACCATGTGATACTTGTTGCTTCCTACATTGATCCAGTTTCCTTAAAAGTGGTGACAAATGAGTTTGCTAATGAGAGGGTTTCTACTTCAAGTCATTACCAACTAACCATTTCTCACACGAAGTTAACCTCAGAATATCAAGTACAAATAGAGTTAAGCGATTCAACGAGCATCATTCAAAATATGAGATATATCATATATGATACAAGTGATGAGTTTGAATATTATTATGATTCGGCTAGCATTGTATTAGATTCACTAGGAAATGGATTATATCAAGGAACTATTATGATTTCAATCCCTCAATTACAACACCATCGCATACAAATTTTTGTTGATAAACAGGTTTTGCCTGATCAAATATATTACTACGTTCCAGTCTATGAAATCGTCCAATAAGGGATTATGAAGGAGAACAATGTATGAAATTATTTTCAAAATTTAGAGAATTAAGTAAATCTGGAAAAATTAAATTTATGATTGTTACATCAATCATCGTCATGTTTTTGTTTTTAGGTATCTTTGTTGAACTTATATTTCCAAATACTGCGTTTGCAGCTGTGATTGCAGGTAGCATTGGAAAGTTTTTTAACTTGCTAAAATTTTTTGGAGACCACTATGTTGACATCATCGAAAGCTTCGCCATCATTGTGTTTATGTGGATTATCGTTCAACTACTCAAAGGCCTAATCCATCTTACAACAAAAAAAGGTCACCGAAGTGAAACCGTCGGTAACTTGCTTAGAAGCATCATCAAATATAGTAGTGTAATTCTTGCAATCTTTTTGATTTTGAGTGCTTGGGGTGTGCAAACACCAACGCTTTTGGCAAGTGCTGGAATACTTGGTCTTGCCTTAAGTTTCGGAGCTCAAAGTTTGATTGAAGATGTGATTTCAGGTCTATTTATTATTTTCGAATCGCAATTTGAAATTGGTGATATCGTCCAAATTGGTGATTTTCGTGGTCAAGTTGTTGAACTTGGAATACGTGCCACAAAGTTTGAAGACATTAACGGGGATATAAAAATATTGAATAATTCAGATATTCGTGGAGCGATAAATACCTCAAGCCATTTGTCTCCTGCTATTTGTGATGTGTCAATCAGTTATGGTGAGGATTTATTACGACTTGAACAAATCATAAAAGATAATTTACCACGCATTAAAGAAAACATTCCAGACATCCAAGAAGGTCCATTTTATCGCGGAGTACAAAGTTTATCTGATTCGAGCGTTGTCATTCGTATCTATGCCAAAGCGATGGAAACCAAGAAATATCAAGTGGTCCGAGATTTGAACCGACAAATGAAATTAATATTTGATGAAAATCAAATTCAAATTCCATTCCCTCAAATTGTTGTACATCAAGCGACTGAAAAATAAGATAGAAAGAGTTGTGATATTAGATGCATCCAGGCCGGATTAAAAAAATTATCGATACATTTCCACTCGTAAGAAAAAAATACATACTGTATTGGATGCAACAATCACAACGTGTCCATTATAACCATGCTTTGAATCACGCAATTGAGTTAGCGAATCAACTACAGTTGCCTGTTTTGGTATTTTTTGGAATCGATGATTCCTTTCCAGAAGCAAATCTTAGGCACTTTCAATTTATGCTTGAAGGAATTTATGAAATAAAAAACTTATTATCGCAATTAGGAATTACGTTTGTAATGGAATTAGGAAATCCAATCGAGAAAATCAAGACATACCTAGCCGATGCAAGCCTGTTAGTATGTGATATGGGTTATACTAGACTACAACGCAAGTGGAGACAGGAGTTATACAAACTGACTTATCGAGAATACCGATTAAATATTGATCAAGTCGAATCCGATCTAATTGTTCCAATTCAGAAAGCATCTGAGAAGTGCGAGTATGGCGCTTATACACTCAGGCCAAAAATAATGAAACAATATCAACACTATCGTGATTTTCACAAGTTAACTGTAGTAAAAAACCAAGAAATCATAGTATGCCCAAACCAATTTGCTAAAGTAACCCTTGTTGAATTACTAAATCAATTATCACTTGATCGTAGTGTAGGGCCATCCACTATTTATCATGGTGGGTATCAAGAGGCAAGTAACCACTTTATTAAATTTCTACTAGATTTTGCAAATGATTATCCAAACAGTTCAGATCCATCCAAAAACCAAACATCGAAAATGTCTATGTACTTACACTTTGGGCAAATTTCTGCACTAGAACTTCTCGAGCGTATTACTCTTGCATTTGACATGGGTCAAGTTTCGAAAGAAGCATATGATGCATTTGTTGAACAACTCCTTGTTCGTAGAGAGCTAGCCTTCAACTATATCTATTATAATGATCAATATGATCAATTCGATGGAATGACAGAACCGTGGGCATATCAAACAATGCGTGAGCATTTACGTGATGAGCGTCAATATATTTACACTTTGCACGAGCTTGAACACGCACTGACACATGATATCTATTTTAATGCTGCTATGGAGGAAATGTCTCACACAGGGTTTATGCAAAATTACATGAGAATGTATTGGGCGAAAAAGATAATAGAGTGGAGTTTAACCTACGAAGAAGCATATGAGCGCATTCAGTATCTCAACAATAAATATTTTATTGACGGAAGGGATGCAAATAGTTTTGCTGGAGTTGCATGGTGTTTTGGAAAACACGATCGAGCTTGGTCTGAGCGACCAATTTTTGGCAAACTTCGTTATATGAACGAAGCCGGTCTTGTCCGTAAATTTGATATGGAGAATTATATAAAATTAGTAACAAACTTTAAACAAGTAAGTTAGATAATGAAAAACACTTCTTTTTGTAGAAGTGTTTTTCATTGATAGGTAGTGTCAAATAGTTTTGGGATAAAAGTGATATAATCATAGTTTGCATAAAGATTGGTTATGAGATAAATGTTTCAAAGCCGTAAAAACAAATGATTTCTTACCATTTGTCAAGTAAGGA
>Ga0116195_1000391_pt1 | contig 39884 bp, 38 predicted proteins | sample AD_SCU002_MetaG_FD_89881 | JGI IMG/M metagenome (GOLD analysis project Ga0116195, IMG submission 89881) | Active sludge microbial communities of municipal wastewater-treating anaerobic digesters from China - AD_SCU002_MetaG | ecosystem: Engineered > Bioreactor > Anaerobic > Digestate | place...
TTCACATTTTCTTTCAGAAAGCAGCAGAAATAAGTTTCTTAAAACAGAGAATGGTATAAGGGTTACACATATTGCAGAAGACACATCACCTTTTAAAAGAATATACGATCCAGGCCACCCTGATGCGGATCAGGATGGTTATGTGCTGATGCCCAATGTTGACATTATTACTGAAATGATAAATATGATATCGGCATCTCGTGCATATGAAGCAAATGTAACCTCAATCAATGCAACTAAAAGTATGGCTCTTAAAGCTCTTGAAATAGGAAAATAAATATGCTGAATTCAAATATATGATTTTTAAGTTTTGCTACAGTATGAATAAAAATTAATATTTTCATAATAAAGGGGGATAACCAAAGTGGATATAGGTGCCATTGACAAATCTCTTTCCATATCTTCTTTGAAAAAGACAGGTATACAAAGAACTGAAGATGGAATAAAGGGGTTTGCAGATTATTTTAAAGAAGCTGTAAACAAAACAAATGATATTATAGTGAAGGCTGAAAATATAAGTAACCAATTTGCAGTTGGAAATATAGATGATATACATAAGGTTCTTGTTGAAGTAGAAAAGGCCGATATAGCACTTCAATTTACTTTGCAGATACGAAATAAGATTATGGATGCTTACAATGAAATAATGAGGATGCAAATATAAGGAATAAGGAAATTTTGAGGCGGTGTAACTTATAAAATGCCTGATATGATATCAAGGTTAATTAAGCAGATAAAAGAGTTCTGGGCAGGATTGGAAAAGTCACATAAAACCCGTATTTACATAACATCGTCTATTGTTATTGTAGCAGTAACAATTGGTATTACCACATTAACAAAGCCTTCATATACAACTGTTGTAAGTGGCGCAGGCAAAAAGGAAATAGGTGAGATGAGTTCAATACTTACTGAGAATAAATTGTGGAATGATGTAGGGAAAGATGGGGAAAGCCTTATTGTTAACTCTAAAGATAATGGCAGAGCTCAAATTCTGCTGGCTGAAAAAGGTTATCCCAAAGGCGGAATGACCTTTGAAGATGCCATTAAGATGATTGGCATAACTACTACAGAGAATGATAAGAAGCATATTTGGAAACAGCAGCAGGCTAATGAAATAGCTAAAAAAATTATGGCTCATGATAATATCGAATATGCTGAAGTAAGCCTTGCTTTACCAGAACAATCTGTATTTTTAACTTCTGATAAAAAAGAGTATAAACCTACGGCTTTTATTATGGTAAAACCCAAAAATTACATTACACAGGAGCAAGTTCAGGGTATAGTCATGCTTGTTTCAAAAAGTGTGGAAAGGCTTGATCCAAAAGATATAACAGTTGTTGACAATAATCTGAATTTGTTGAACAGCTATGCCCCGGACAACGAAATAACAGTTCTAACCAGCCAGGAAGAAATGCGTACTAAAAAAGCAAAGGAGTTGGAAGCCAAGGTTTATAGTTATTTTAGCGTAGGTCAGTTTGATAATTTTGATACTTTGAGAGTTGTAGTAAATCCTTTTTTGGATTTCGATAAAGTTAAAACTCAATCAAAGAATATTACAAACCCTTCCGATATGGATGGAGGAGCGGTTATAAGCAGTGAAGAAAGAACGGAAAAAACGGAAAATGTATCAAGAGGAGATATACCCGGTACTGATACAAATCCCGGAGAAGCAGGTTCTCCAACATATCTTTTGGGCAACGATGGAAATTCAACATATAGCTTAAAAGAGGGAAAACAAAATTTCGGATATGATGAAGCTTTAAAAGAAGAGGAAAAAGCCTTGGGATATTTGATACCAGATAAGTCTTCCATGGCAATATCTCTATGGTATGGCAGAAGTGTTATTGACGGAAATGGAATTTCTGATGAATTTATAGACCAGATAAGAATTGCAGCGAGCATGGCTACAGGAATACCTGAAAACAACATATCTGTAAGTAAGTACAAGCTGGCAGCGCAAGATTCCGCTCAAATACAGACAGGTGATTTGAAAGAGATTATAGTTAAAGACTATTTATGGCTTATTATATTAGGCTTATTGATAATAGGATTAACAATAACGGTTATATCAATGAAAAAACATAACAAAAAAGATGAATCAGCGGCGATTGAGAATGATGAAACTAAATCGGAATATATGGTACCTGAAAAAATAGAAGAATACCTAAAAGATATAAATGAGGTTAAACTGGATGAAAAATCAAAAATTCAAAAGAAGATTGATGACTTTGCCAAAGATAAACCGGAAGCAATCGCACAATTGATAAGAAACTGGCTTTCCGATACAAGGGATTCCTAGGAGGGATATAGATGGTAAGAAGTATACAAAGGGAGCGTTCAGGAAAAGAAAAAGCAGCTATGTTATTAATATCCCTTGGCCCTGAAAGATCTTCCGAGATATTCAAGCATTTGAGAGAAGATGAAATTGAACAGCTGACTCTTGAAATAGCAAATATACGTTTTGTTTCACCAGAAGAAAAAGAGAAGGTGCTGAAAGAGTTTTATCAGATATGCCTTGCTCAGGAGTATATTTCGGAAGGGGGAATTGAATATGCTAAGAAAATATTGGAAAAGGCAATGGGTAGCCAAAAAACTCTGGAAATAATTAACAGACTAACAGCTTCTTTACAGGTCCGTCCCTTTGATTTTGTAAGGAAAGCTGATCCTGAACAGCTTATGAATTTTATTCAGAAAGAGCATCCTCAAACAGTTGCTTTGATACTTTCCTACCTTAAACCTCAGCAGGCTGCTGCAATACTGTCTGCACTTCCACAGGATAAACAGGCGGATGTAGCTTCTAGAATTGCTTTAATGGATAGAACTTCGCCGGAAATTATTAAAGAGGTAGAAAGGATTCTGGAAAAGAATCTTTCCTCTATTGCTATTGATGATTTTACCTCATCTGGTGGTGTTCAGACTATTGTAGATATTCTGAACAATGTTGATAGAAGTACAGAAAAATATATCATGGAAACTCTTGAAATAGGTGATGCTGATCTTGCTGAAGAAATAAAGAAGCGCATGTTTGTCTTTGAAGATATTCTTACCCTTGATAATAGGTCTATTCAAAGATTCTTAAAGGAAATTGACAATAATCAGCTTGTTGTTGCTTTAAAGGGTGCTGGAGAGGATGTACATAAGATAATTTTTGCAAACATGTCAAAACGTATGTCGGAAATGATAAAGGAAGATATGGAATTTATGGGACCTGTAAGGTTAAGAGATGTAGAAGAAGCACAGCAAAAAATTGTCAATGTAATACGCAGACTTGAAGAAGCCGGTGAAATTGTTATATCCAGAGGAGGAGGAGATGAAATTGTTGTCTAGTAAAGTAATTAAAAACTGTAAGGTTTGTATAGGAAAACCCTTCGTTGTGGAGATACCTGAAGAGGAATTGTGTGTCAACGAAAAAAAATACATAAAAGAGAGCAGGATAAAAGAACTGGACAAAGGATACATTTCAACTCCTTTTATAATTGAAGGTGAAAAGGGATATGCAGTTAATAAATTCAGAACTAAAGAAATTATTGAAAATGCCCAAAGACAGGCCGACTTAATTATTAAAGAAGCTAAAAGTGAATACCAGCGCGTTATTGATGATTCTCGTATAGAAAAAGAAAAATGCAGTAAAGCGATTGAAGAAGCCAGGAAGAAAGGTTATAGCGAGGGATATAATGAGGGCTTTGATATTGGTCGAAGTGAAGCTGCCGAAAAATTTGAAAAAATTAATGCAGAATTGGATCTGATAAAGAAACAAGCAAGGGAGGATTACCGTCAAATGCTTGCTGAGGCAGAACCGGATGCTGTAGGCGTAATTCTTGATATTGCTGAAAAAGTACTGCAACATGAAATAACCTATAATAAAGATATTATTCTTGGTCTTACAAAAGAAGCTTTTGATAAGTGTTCGGAGAAAAAAGAGCTGATTCTGAGGGTATCGCCTGATGATTATGAGTATTTAATTGAAAACAGTAAAAGTTTCGATATGCTATTCGGGGAAGCTGTTGATTTTGACATAAGAAAGGATCCCTCCTTAAAAGCAGGGGGGTGTATAATAGATTCACCTCAAGGCAGTATAAATACAAGTATTGAAATGAAATTAGATAAAATAAAAAAAGTCTTTAATGATATACAGGAGGTACTTTAATTGTCACCTATTAACCTTGGCAAGTATAAAGATATACTGGATAAAATTCCATTAATTGAATATTCAGGCAGTGTTACAAGAGTTATTGGATTAACAATAGAATCAAAGGGTCCTGAAGCAAATATTGGTGAATTATGCAGAATACACACTATGAAATATGATAGGGAAATATATGCTGAGGTTGTCGGCTTTAAAGATAACAACGTTCTGTTAATGCCATTTGGAGATATGACAGGAATTGGCCCGGGCAATCTTGTTATTTCAGAGGGAAGAACATTAAATGTGAAAGTAGGAGAAGAGCTTATAGGAAGAGTGCTTGATGGTTTGGGCACACCTATTGATGGAAAGGGTTATATTGATACAAAAGAGCGTTATACGGTTGATAATCAACCCCCAAATCCTTTAATGCGTAAAAGAATTAAAGAACCTATGTCTCTAGGAATAAAGGCAATTGACGGATTGTTGACGGTAGGCAAGGGGCAGAGAATTGGAATATTTGCAGGGAGTGGTGTTGGTAAAAGCACACTTATAGGCATGATAGCCAGAAACACTATGGCGGATATCAATGTAATAGCTTTAATAGGTGAGAGGGGCAGGGAAGTCAGGGAATTTATTGAGAAGGATCTTGGCGAAGAAGGCCTGAAGAGATCGGTTGTAGTTGTCGCAACATCAGACCAGCCTGCATTAATAAGACTAAAAGGCGCTCAGGTAGCTACGTCCATCGCAGAGTATTTTAGAGATCAGGGAAAAGATGTATTACTGATGATGGATTCCTTAACACGTTTTGCCATGGCGCAAAGGGAAATTGGGCTTGCCATAGGAGAGCCTCCGGTTTCAAAGGGTTATACGCCATCTGTGTTTGGAGTGCTGCCAAAACTTTTAGAGAGAGCCGGTACTTCCGATAAAGGTTCTATTACTGGACTATACTCAGTGCTTGTGGATGGAGATGATTTAACCGAACCTGTTACGGATACTGCAAGGGGGATCCTGGATGGGCATATAGTTTTATCCCGTGAACTTGCCAACAAAAACCAGTACCCTGCAATAGATGTTCTGGCAAGCGTAAGCAGGGTAATGCCTGATGTTGTATCTGGAGAGCATAAAAAAATTTCAGGCAGAATAAAAAAGGTAATGGCAATATATAAGGATGCTGAGGATCTAATAAATATCGGCGCTTATGTTAAAGGAAGCAATAATAATATTGATTTTGCCATTGATCATATAGAGAGTATTTTAAACTTCATTCAGCAGGATACAAATACAAATTATACATTTGATGATGTATTAAATATGTTGGAGAAGGTGTTTGATTAATTATGAAATTCAATTTCAGATTAAAATCTGTTCTAAACATTAAAGAGCAAGCGGAGGATATCCTGAAAATTGAACTTGGTGAAGCTCTTGGTAAATTGGATATGGAAAATAAAAAACTTGATGCGCTTACAAGGGAAAGCAGTAGATATATGCAAGATTATAGGATGTTGCTTTATGTTGGAGCAAAGACGACTGATATGAATAGTTTTAATATTTATTTCGGAAAGCAGAAAGAAAAAATAGAAATGCAAAAAGAAAGTATAAATAAAGCTAAAGAAAATGTCGATAAAATACGAGAGGAGCTAATTAAAGTTTCACAGGAAAAAGAAATGCTGGAAAAATTAAAAAATAAAAAGCAAATATTATTTAATAAGGAATTGCTTAAAGAGGAGCAAAAGTTTAACAATGAAATTATAAGCTACCGTCAGAATATGAAACTGGTGGAGGATATGTAATGAGCAAAAATGTATTATTCACTTTGCTGGTAATCCTTACTGCATTAGTTATTATGTGCATAATTATAGGTGGTGCCTTCTATATGGTAATACATAACAATGTTTACGGTCTTGGAGAAAAATACCGTGAACAGATACAAAATATAACATTGCTTAAATGGGCATTACCGAAACCTATGGATTCAGATGATCCGAAATATTTGAACGATAAGGAAATTAGAGAAAAATACTCAGAAATAAAAATAGAAAGAGATGATTTGTTAAAACAGCTGAATGAAGCTAATTTGGAAATTAATCGTTTAATTATATATAAACAGGCTTATGAGAAAAGTATACAAGATAAGGAAAAAGAAAAAGACTATCTTGCAGAGGAAATGAAAAAGCTGGAGAAAAGCAAGGAAGAAATTCAGCTGCTGGCTGTTGATGGTAATAAAGAAGGTTTTAAAAAGTATTTTGAAACAATAGATAAAGAAAAAGCAGAAAAAATATATGCTCAAATAATGCAAGATGAAAAAACAGAGCAGGATATAAAAAAATTCCTGCAAATATATGAAAATATGGACGAAGCGGCAGCAGCCAGGATATTCATCGAAATGGGTGAAAAAGATATTAAGCTTGTTGTAGATATTTTATCCGGTATTAAAAAGGAGAAAGCATCCGGAATATTAGCGGAAATGAAACCTGAATTTGCATCAAAAGTAACTCGTGAAATGTCAAAAGTAATGCTTAAAACAGGTGAAGGGAGGTGAGAGCATGACAAATGGTATTTCAGCCGGATTAGAAGTGAGAAGTGCTCAATCTCCAACTCCTGTTGCAAATAAGTTTATACTTTTACAAGGACTGAGTTTTTCTGGTATATTTAAACAAAAGGATACATCCTTTCAGTCAGGGGGCGAAAAACAAGAATTGGGAAGTAACAAGAAATATGCCCCTTTAATTAAAAAAAGTAATTTGCTTGTTGATAACAAGACTAAACGTTCAATTAAAGCAAACCAGGAAAATGATAAAAAGGATAATGAAATTAAGGGGAAACAGGAAAAAAAGACCAACATTAATAATGAATATACCTTTATTCTCCATACTTTTCAACACAAGGAGTATATTGGAGAAAAGTTTGAAGATATCACACATAAAGAAGAAATTGTTAAAATATGGCTAGAATCTTCAGAAATTGGTAATGATCCTCTTATGGTTCTGCAAAGATTATTACAAATTTACTCGGGTGATTTAGTCGAGGTTCATGAAGGGCAGAGTGATGCTGTAAATGAATTCAATATGCTTGAACCTGATTTTAGAGAACTTATAAATTTCTTATATGAAGATGATGAATACCGAGATATTTTAACTGATATTTTAGATAAAAAGGATATTGTTAATGATATAGAAACAGACAACATTAAACAGCTTTTGGAGAAAATGAAAATTGAGTTTGAAAGCCGTTCAGGCAAGGTTGCTGCAGTCCAATCTGAAAATGATACAGAAAAGCATGTAGCTGAAGAAGATCTTGTGAATGATTCTGAGATTATTAACGCCTCTAGTGGTGTTAAATATGTTGAAGAAAATAATATACCCGGCGTGGAATTGAATGATGATGATAATAATCAGAACCTCAATATGCTAAATGTTAAATTATCTTCTGAAAGCTATTTAGCAGATGCAGGTAATAAAGAACTATCAAGCCCGGAAACAGATCTTCAAAGCAAGGGTGCCTCTATTAAAAAAGAAGATGAATATACAGACGGAGATTTTACAAGGGTGTTATTTCCAGAGGGATTTTCTAAAGAAGCTAGTAGTATTATGCTTGAACAGCCTGTTTCCCATAATCAAAATAAAACAAATGAAATAATTTCACAAATTGTGGACAAGGCTAGGATTCTTATAGCAGGAAAAAAATACGAGATGCTTATAGAAATGAAACCTGAAATATTAGGTAAAGTTACATTGAAAGTAATAACTGAAAATGATGCAGTAATAGCAAGGTTTATAACAGAAAATCAGCATGTCAAAGAAGTTCTGGAATCCAATTTTCAAACACTCAAGGACTCACTTAAGGAACAGGGACTTACAGTTCAAGGTTTTAGTGTATCTATTGCGGGAGATGATTCAGATAAAAGTTATAACAATAACCAAAGAAATTGGAACCTAATGCCTGAAAACAAGAACAGAAGAATTCAAACTCGTGTTGAAATTACTGATAATATTGGCATTTCAAATGAAGATACTGGTTATAACCAATGGAATTGGTCCGGCAACAGGATAAATTTAATGGCCTGAAATTGATTTGTGGAGGTGTATTATGCAGGTAAATTCGGTTGTTAATATTGAAGATACAACAGAAATAGTTAAAAAACATTCAAATAGCAATGGAAACCGAAACACTAATGAATTGGGTAAAGATGAATTCTTAAGGCTTCTTGTCACTCAGTTAAAATATCAGGACCCTTTAAATCCTGTAGACGACAAGGAATTTATTGCTCAAATGGCACAGTTCACTACCCTTGAACAGATGTACAATCTGAATAGCTCTTTTTCGTCAATGAAAGCTTTAAATCTTATTGGCAAAAGTGTGAAAGCAGAGATTATTGATGATAGAACCGGAGAAATAAAGTCTATTTCAGGTGAAGTAGAAGGCGTTAAAATAGACGGAAGAGAGTCCTATGCAGTTGTTGATGGAATAGATATACCAATAGAAAGTATTAAAATGGTAGAAACCGCTGAAAAAATAACCAATGAGGAGGTATAAATATATGATGCGATCGATGTTTGCAGGAATTTCCGGACTGAAAGCCCACCAGATGAAGATGGACGTAATCGGTAATAATATAGCGAATGTAAATACTATAGGTTACAGGGCAGGCAGAATTACCTTTCAAGAAGTTTTCAACCAGACATTAAAAGGTGCAAGTGCGCCGGATTCTGCTTTAGGAAGAGGAGGGACCAATCCTATGCAGATAGGTTTGGGAACCGGCATAGGATCTATCGATACAATAATAACCGGAGGAAGTCAGCAGAGAACAGATAGTCCTTTGGACCTTTCTATAGATGGAGATGGGTTTTTTATAGTAAAAGGTTCAAAGGCAGATACATTTATGTTTACAAGAGCAGGTAATTTTACAAGGGACTTATTAGGAAATCTTGTTACTTCCGGTGGTATGAGTGTATATGGATGGATGGATTACGGAGAGAAAATGAATGATGACGGCACCTTTAGCTTTAATGTAAATAAGCCTGTAGAGCCTATAAACCTATATACTGACGATTATAATGGGAATAAGCAGGTTATTGCCGCAAAAGCCACTGAAAATATTTCTTTTGCAGGAAACCTTGATACAAGATATCCGACAGTTGCAGCTGGAGACGATGCACAGATTATAGTACCAATGATAGTGTATGATTCTCTTGGGAACGAATATGAAATAGCCATGGCATATAGAAAAATTGAAGCTGCAGGGGGAATAACAACCTGGGAGTGGAGCATAAAAGGTGGTGATCTTACAACAACAGCCAGTGGAGAAATCAGCTTTGACTCTGATGGAAAAATCATTCTTGATGCCCCTGATGCTACTAACCCCAGAGTCACTCCTGTAATAAATCTTATACCTGCAGATAGCATAGGTTCAAAGGCATTTGATGTAAAACTTGATTTACGAAAACTTACTATGTTCGCTGATGAGAGTTCTGTAAAACCATTAAATTCAGATGGATATCCTCCTGGAAAGCTATCCTCTTTTAGTATAGGGAATGATGGAATAATCATGGGTATTTACAGCAACGGAAAGCCAAAACCACTGGGAATGATAGCTCTTGCAGAATTCGAAAATCCAGCGGGGCTTCAGAAAACCGGGAACAATATGTATATCCAGACATCAAATTCAGGTGTCTTTAGAAGCGGCATCAAACCGGGAACAGGAAGTACCGGTACGCTAAACCCCGGTACGCTTGAAATGTCCAATGTTGACCTTGCAAGCCAGTTTACTGATATGATAATAACACAAAGAGGCTTTCAGGCAAACAGCAGAATTATGACCACAGTGGATGAAATGCTTCAGGAAATGGTAAATATGAAAAGGTAGTTTTTATGGTAAAACCAGTTTGAGTTAAAACAATTGGGGGGCAATCAATTTGGGTAACAAAGGCAGTTTTATTATATTGCTTGTAATTATTGCTATATTAACTATGGCAGTTGTAATGCTGGTTGGATATATATATGTACTTGGCGCTAAACCCAATGAAAAGCAGACAATGTACGAAAATAATGAGTTAATCAGACGTCCTTCTGATGAGGAACTTGGCATTAAAAAATTATTTGATGAGAAACAGTTCTTTGTTCTCAAAAATGAAAATATTGCAAGACAATCGGCTATTCGTGTAGGAATAAGCCTTAGATACTTTAAAAGAGTTAAGGGAATTAAAAATTGTGAGAAAAAAATCAATGACTTTGAAAGTGAGATTAGAGAGTTGGTAGGTACATACTTTCAGAATGTAACAATTGATCAGGTTAAGAATCTTGATTTTAAAATAAGGGCTAAAGATGATTTAAAAAATCAGATTAATGACCTTTTAAACTCAAGTGAAAAAATTCAAAATGATATTATTTATGATGTTGTATTTGATGATTGGTTTTATCAATAGAGTGGGGAGTGAAAACATTTGGGAGATATATTATCTCAGAATGAAATTGATGAATTGTTAAAAGCTCTTGGTACCGGTGAACTTAATGTTAAAGATATAAAAGATGCATCTGGCGAGAAAAAAATTATTAACTATAATTTCAAGAGACCCAGCAAGTTTTCGAAGGATCACTTGAAAGCATTAAAAAGTATATATGAAAACTATGCTAGATTGGCCACAAATTTTTTGACTGGTTATTTGAGAGCTTTGGTACAGATTGATGTTATAGAGTCGGAATCTTTAACATACAGCGAATTTATAGGTTCAATTTCAAATCCCTTGGTATTGGCTGTTGTAGACTTTACTCCACTTGAAGGTTCTATTATCATTGAAATACCTCCAAAAATTGTATTTGCCTTTATTGACAGGATACTAGGCGGAAAGTGTAATACATTTGAAGATGAAAGAGAGTTTACGGAAATAGAGCTCGCAATTATTGAACGGATAGTAGTTCAGATGCTGAATGTTATGAGAGAGCCCTGGCAAAACATTATTCAAATCAGACCTATTTTAGAAAAAATTGAAACCAACACACAGTTTGCCAGGATAATATCTCCTAATGAAGTTGTAGCCTTGGTTACATTGAGCATAAAGCTTTCTGATGTAGAAGGGATGATAAATATCTGTATACCATATATAACAGTGGAACCTATAATAGAAAAATTAAGTACACGCTATTGGTTTACCAGCATAGAGAGACAAACAGATAGTTCTTCAAAGGAGTTGATTGAATCAAAAATATCAGCCACTAAAGTACCTTTAAAAGCAATTTTTGGCTCAACAAGCATTACAGTCTCGGATTTTATTGAACTACAAAAAGGTGATGTATTGCCACTAGACAATGATATTAATAGTGAACTTGATGTTTATGTAGGAAACTTACTTAAATTCCGAGGTAAACCAGGGGTTAAAAAGAATAGAGTCTCAATTAAAATAACTGCTTTGGTTGGGAAGGAGGATGAATAATATTGGAACACGCATTATCCCAGAGTGAAATAGATGCCTTACTAAAAGGTATACCTGTATCTGATATTAATAATATTCAAAATACAGAGGATAATGAGGAATTATCTTTAGAAGAAATTGATGCATTGGGGGAAATTGGCAATATATCTATAGGGACTTCAGCCACAACACTATTCACATTGTTAGGGCAAAAAATAACAATTACAACCCCAAAGGTTACCTTAACCACATGGGAACAATTGGCTAAAGAACATAACCTTCCTTATGTTGCTATAAGAGTAAAATATACAGCTGGACTTGAAGGGGCCAATCTTCTCATACTAAAGGAAGATGATGTGAAAATAATAACGGATCTTATGATGGGAGGAACAGGTAGAATTACCGATGGTGAGCTTACGGAGATGCATCTTAGCGCTATAAGTGAAGCTATGAATCAGATGATAGGATCTTCTGCAACCTCTATGTCAACTATGTTTAATAAGAGGATTGATATTTCACCTCCAACAGCATTTATAATTAAGTTTGACTCACTAAATCACTATGACGATTTTTACAGTCCTGAAAACGGGAAGATTGTTAAGGTTGCATTCAAAATGGTAGTTGGTGATTTGATAGATAGTGAGATAATGCAGCTTTTACCATTACCATTTGCTAAAACATTATTGAACAATCTTTTATATAAAGAACCAGAAACTGTAAAGGAATCAAAGGATACGGGTTCAAATATTATAAGAAAAACTGAGAGTTATAATGAAATAAAAAATGAGGAAAAAAATCAAGATAAATATCAGCCGAAAAATGATTTATATGAATCTTTTAAACAGAATGATTCTTCCTACAAGGATAAGGGAGCAGTAAATGTCCAACCGGTGCATTTCCAATCTTTTGAAGATGAAACGGTCACTGACGAAAAGCAGAACATTGATATAGTTATGGATATTCCTTTACAAGTGACTGTAGAACTTGGAAGAACACAGAAATTAATACGGGAAATACTTGAATTCAATTACGGAACCATTGTGGAACTTGACAAGCTTGCCGGAGATCCTGTTGACATACTTGTAAATGGCAAAAGAGTTGCGAAAGGTGAAGTTGTAGTAATTGATGATAGTTTTGGAGTTAGAATTACGGATATTGTACATCCATCAAAAAGGTTTTGATACAGGGGGGTTCATAAATGGGTAAACGTATTCTAGTTGTTGATGATGCAGCTTTTATGAGAATGATGATCAAGGATATTTTAACCAAAGCCGGATTTGAAATTGCTGGTGAAGCGGAGAATGGTTTGCGTGCAGTGGAAAAATACAAAGATTTGGCGCCGGATTTGGTTATTATGGATATTACCATGCCGGAAATGGATGGAATTCAAGCTGTCAAAGAAATAAGGAAAATAGATAGCAACGCTTTAATTATTATGTGTTCTGCAATGGGGCAGCAGGCAATGGTTATTGAATCTATTCAAGCTGGAGCGAAAGACTTTATTGTAAAGCCTTTTCAAGCTGACAGGGTTGTTGAAGCTGTCAAAAGAGCTCTTGGATAAAATACGTGTGAAAAATTATTTTTGCGTAATATTTCGACTAAAGAGGTTATAAAAATGGAGAAATTTATTTATGTATTAGGGTTAATGGTAGTATTTGCCTCAATATTGTTTCTTGCATATATTTCAACCAAATACATTGGAAGCAAAGCAGGACAAATTGGAAGAGGCAAATATCTTCGTGTTATTGAGACAATATGCCTGGGTAAAGATAGATATTTGCATTTAATTAAAGCAGGAGAGGAATTCATTCTTGTCTCCTCGTCCGTAAAAGGGATTGAGGTGTTAAAGAGTACTGATGAAATCAACATGGATGAAATTTCTGAAAATGCAGATGGCAGTTATTCTAACAATATTAAGGTAAATTTAAATAGGATTGGAGCTTTATTTCAAGGGTTTGAATATAAGAAAAAATGATCTTGATAAGGATGACACAAAAATGAAAAGGAATATAAAAAACAGAAATTATACATATTGTTTGACTATATCTACTATTTTAATAGTTGTTATAGTTGCTTTGCCTGCTTCTAATGTATTAGCAGAACCATTGCTCCCTTTTAGATTTTCCTTTGGTGCTGAACCTGCAACTAACCCTGGCGAAGTTTCAACAAGTATACAAATTTTACTTTTGATTACAATACTTGCTCTGGCACCTTCAATAATAATAATGATGACTGCTTTTACACGGGTTGTTATTGTGCTTTCCTTTATGAGAAACGCACTGGGCACACAGCAAATGCCGCCTAATCAAGTTATAATAGGACTTGCTTTGTTTCTGACGTTCTTTATTATGCAGCCTGTATACACAGAAATCAATGAAAGGGCAGTACAACCTCTTGAAAGGACAGAAATCGGCCAACAAGAAGCAATTAATATTTCTACGTCAGTTATTAGGAAATTTATGTTAAGGCAGATTAGAGATGAGAAAGATCTGGCATTATTTGTTTCACTAAGCGGAGTTGAAACACCTGTGGATCCTGAAGCACTACCTATTACAGTAGTAGTGCCTGCTTTTCTTATAAATGAATTAACGATAGCTTTTAAAATGGGGTTTTTAATATACATACCATTTTTAATTATTGATATGGTTGTATCAAGTACTTTAATGTCAATGGGTATGATGATGCTGCCACCTGTAATGATATCCCTTCCATTCAAAATACTGTTATTCATTTTAGTCGGGGGATGGAATCTGGTGGCTAGATCTATATTAGAAAGCTTTGTAAGGTAATACTATAATACCAATTATGTTTATAAAATCACAGAAAGGAGCATTAGTTAATGGATCAGGCTATCATCAGCAATATTGCACAACAAGCACTTTTGACAGTGCTTTATATATCAGCACCTATACTTGGATTAAGCCTGTTGGTAGGTTTAGCAGTGAGCATATTTCAAGCTACCACCCAGATACAAGAGCAGACACTTTCTTTTGTTCCCAAAATAATAGCTGTTGCAGCGGCCATTATTATATTCGGGCCATGGATGCTAAATAAATTAATGGAATTTACAAGAGGTATTTATTTAAATATGAATGCCTATATAAAATGATTATCTCTCAGTTAGAAATGTCTTGCTGAGTAATCTAGGATATTGTAAATAATTAAGAGAGAGGGTTGAGTTTGGTTGGATTTGCTAAAAATTTTAAACCTGTCCGGGCCGGAGATGTTTTTATTAATATTTGTACGAATGACAGGCTTCTTTGTAATTGCACCTTTATTCGGAAGACGGAATGTACCTTATTATATAAAGATAGGCTTTTCTCTTTCAATGGCTTTAATAATCTACTACTCAGCAGGTGATTTTAACATTGAATACGGGGATATGCTATATAATTATGTATTGAAGGTAATGTTTGAGTTCTTAACCGGGTTGACACTGGGTTTCGTATCATATGCCATGTTTACATCAATTTATGTTGCAGGACAGCTTATTGACATGCAAATAGGTTTTGGTGCCGTTAATGTTATAGATCCACTAAGTAGCATACAAATCTCTCTTACATCAAATTTCTATTTCATATTGAGTATGGTGGCCTTCTTCTCGTTTAAAGGTCATCATATGCTTATAAAAGCGCTGTTTGATAGTTATAAATATATACCAGCAGGAGGCGGAAGCTTGGGCTATGGCGATAATATTGCAAGTAACGGTATAGAAATTATAGGGAATATATTCATTATGGGTTTTAAAATTGCAGCACCAATAACTGCCGCAATTCTAATTGCCGATATTGTTCTAGGGGTTATATCCAGAACAGTGCCGCAATTTAATGTTTTTGTAGTAGGTATGCCCTTGAAAATCGCTCTTGGCCTTATTGTTGCCGTAATAACCATACCTATGCTCATGGAATTAATTAAAACGCTATTTTATGATATGGATAAAGAAATGTTGAATTTAATGAAAGGAATGGCCGGCAGGTAACGGAAAAATGTACTTGAAAAATAGCAGACTTATTATGAATCTTCAACTATTTGCTGAAGATAGAGATTCAAAAACTGAAAAAGCTACGCATAAAAAAAGACAGGAAGCTAGAAAAAAGGGACAGGTATTCCAGAGCAGAGAGATAACTTCTGCTACTGTGCTAATGTTTGCTTTTTTAAGTTTAAAAGCTTTTGGGAATATAATGTACAAGGAAATAAGTGCTATAACAGTAAGGACTTTGACTCAGAATCTTGATATGGATGGGTATTTTAACATAAAGGGTGTTTCATTATTGTTCCTTGAAGTAATGAAAAGTTTAGCAATAATTACAGGGCCAATATTGGTAATATCTGCAACAGCAGGTTTTTTAGGTGCATATTCCCAAGTAGGATTTTTGTTTACTGCCGAACCAATAAAGCTTACACTTGATAGAATTAATCCTTTTCAGGGCTTTAAAAGGTTGTTTTCACCAAGAGGAGCAGTAGAACTTTTAAAGGCTGTGTTTAAAATTGGCATAACAGGTTATATAGCTTACCGCTACCTAAACGGAGAAACTGCAAATATTATAAGCCTAATGGAATTGGAGCCAAAGCAAACAGGAATATATATTTATAACACCTCTATTAATGCTGCAGTAAAAATATGTTTTGCTCTAATTCTTTTCGGGGTTGCAGATTATGGATATCAATGGTGGGAATATGAAAAGAATCTCAGAATGACAAAACAGGAGATTAAAGAGGAATACAAACAGGTTGAAGGTAATCCTGAGGTTAAGTCAAGAATCAGGCAAAAACAAAGACAAATGTCTATGAGACGAATGATGCATGAAGTGCCAGAGGCTGATGTTGTAATAACTAATCCTACCCACTATGCTGCTGCAATCAGGTATGATACTGATATATCTGATGCTCCGATTGTAGTAGCAAAGGGTGAAGGATATATAGCTCTAAAAATAAAAGAAACAGCTAGAGAGCATAATGTACAAATTGTAGAGAACAAGGAACTTGCACAGACTATTTATAAAACTGTTGATATAGGGGAGGCAATACCACCTGAGCTTTACCAGGCGGTCGCTGAAATCCTTGCTTTTGTATATAATGTAAAAAGTTCGTAGGGGGGATATGGATGAAGCTTAAAGAAATATCGGTACCGGTTACGATGGTAACTATAATACTTGCATTCATTCTGCCAATTCCAGGTTTTATACTTGATGTGCTTCTTGCTGTCAATATAATGCTGTCTGCCATAATACTTTTAAACACTATATACTTAAAAGATGCAGAAGATATATCTATATTTCCGTCACTCCTGGTAATTACAACCATGTACAGATTATCTCTCAATGTATCTACAACCAAGCTTATTCTTGGAGAAGGAGAAGCAGGCAAGGTTATTGATGGTTTTGGAAGATTTGTGGCAAGGGATAACCCTGTTGTTGGATTTGTGGTATTCCTTATTATTATGCTGGTTAACTTTCTGGTAATAACAAAAGGTTCAGAAAGAATTGCAGAAGTTGCTGCAAGGTTTACTCTAGATGCCATGCCGGGGAAACAAATGGCAATAGATGCAGATTTAAACAGTGGTTTAATTACTGAAGCAGAGGCAAGGGAAAGGCGGAAAAAAATTCAAAAGGGAGCGGATTTCTATGGTGCCATGGATGGTGCCAGCAAATTTGTGAAGAATGATGCTATTGCGGGTATAATTATTACCTTTCTTAATGTAATTGGCGGCCTGATTATTGGCATGGTTATGAGGAAAGAACAATTTGGAGAAGCATTGCAAAACTATGCAATACTAACTATAGGTGATGGACTTGTGAGTCAGATCCCGGCACTTATGATTTCAGCTTCTACAAGTTTTGTAGTCACAAGAGCAGCATCTGATTCAGATATCAGTGAGGATTTGGTTAAACAGATTTTCAGCAATTACAGAGTTCTTTATATTGCTTCAGGTTTAAGTTTTGTGTTGTCTTTTTTCCTTGCAAAGGTACCTTTTCTTATTCTTTCGGCAATATTAGGGTTTATTGGTTACACTTTATCAAAGCAGGAAAGAAAGAAAGAATTTACTCAGGAGGAAGATGCACACGAAAATGAAGTAGAAGAAATTAGAAGACCTGAAAATGTAATGACTCTTTTACAGGTTGACCCAATTGAATTGGAATTTGGATATGGAATTATACCCATGGCCGATGTTGAACAGGGAGGGGACCTTTTAGACAGAGTAGTTATGATAAGAAGACAGCTTGCTCTTGAAATTGGTATGGTTGTACCTGTTATACGACTAAGGGATAATATCCAGTTAGGACAAAACGAATATATGATTAAAATAAAAGGTGTAGAAGTTGCGAAAGGAGAATTAGTTCCGGATCACTTCCTTGCGATAAACCCTGGTACAGTCGAACAGGAAATAGAAGGTATAAAGACCAATGAACCTACTTTTGGTTTGCCTGCTATGTGGATCAATGAGAAACAGATGGATAGAGCCGAAGTGCTTGGTTATACTGTTGTAGACCTTCCATCGGTTGTTGCTACTCACTTAACGGAAGTAATAAAACAGTATGCTAATGTTCTGCTTGGAAGACAGGAGGTTCAGTCTCTTATCGATAATGTAAGACAGAATTACCCGGTTATAGTAGATGAACTTGTACCAAAGCTTATGACTATAGGGGAAATTCAAAAAGTACTTGCAAATTTATTGAAAGAAGGAGTATCTATAAGGGATATGGTTACGATTTTGGAAACATTGGGTGATTATGCTTCTGTAACAAGAGATACAGATTTGTTGACCGAGTATGCAAGACAGTCTCTTGGCAGGGCAATTTCCAAAAAGTATCTTGATGGTGAAAAATCTGCTGTAATAACATTGGACCCTCAGCTTGAACAAACAATAATGGATTCAATACATAAAACAGAGAGTGGGTCATATTTGGCTCTGGAGCCGGATGTATCAAACAAAGTAATAAACAATCTTACAAAACAGGTTCAAAAGTTTTCCCAGTTTGGGCAACAGCCCTTAGTATTGGCATCCCCTATAGTCAGGTTGTATTTTAAAAGGCTTACAGAGCATGTTTTGCCGGGTTTAATAGTTCTATCTTATAATGAATTGGATCCGAAAATGGAAATTCAGTCGATCGGGATGGTGAGTATCTAAAATGAAAATCAAACGATATGTGGGCAATGATTTACAGGAAACTATTCTAAAAGTTAAAATGGATATGGGAAATGATGCACTTATTGTGAGCAATAGGAATATAAGGGAAAAAGGCTTTCTAAAGCTGTTTTCAAAACCTATGGTAGAAGTTATTGCCGCTCTTGATGAACCTGACAACCGGCAAAAAGAATTTCAGTTAAAAAATTCAATAGATAATACACTAAAGATGCCTGCTAAAGCTGATGAAAATAAGTTGAAATTTTCTGATGCAGGGAGAAAAATTCAAATTCTTGAATCAAGATTCAGCAATATGGAAGAAACACTTCAAAAAATATATTTGCAAATGCAAAAATTGCCGATTGATGGGGAAGCAAATAAAATTTCAAATAAAAAACAGAATGGAAACAGCGTTATGCAGCTGTTTTATAATAACCTCATAAAAAATGAAGTAGAGGAAGAAATTGCCAAGCAGTTGGTTGAAAATGCTTATATTGAGTTGGAAGGGAAAAACAGTGTTAACGATTTTATATCAGTCCTTTATAATAATATTTCTGAAATAATTGGAAGTCCGGGCACAATAAATTTAAAAGAGAATGGGAAGCCCACTGTTGTTACATTTACTGGACCTACAGGGGTTGGGAAAACTACAACAATAGCAAAAATAGCTGCTATTTACTCCTTGGAACACAGCAAAAAGGTATCACTGATAACAGCTGATACATATAGAGTGGCAGCAGTAGAACAATTAAAGACCTATGCTGATATACTTTCTATACCATTAACTACTGTCTATTCAGCAAATGATATAAAGAAAGCAATAAAAACTTACAGTGATAAGGACATAATCCTTATAGATACTGCAGGAAGAAGTCATAAGGATTCTACACATTTTGAAGAACTTAAAAATCTCATAAATGCCACAGAAGCAGATGAGACTTATTTGGTACTTAGTATGACTATAAGTGCCGGCAACTGCAGGAAAGTTTTAAACAGTTATGGCTTTCTCGACGATTATAAACTGATATTTACCAAATATGATGAATCATCAACGCCTGGGATTATACTCAATACAGCGTTTTATACAAAAAAGCATCTTTCGTACATAACTACCGGTCAGAGCGTACCCGATGATATTATGGTATGCAACCTGGATGAAATAATAAAGAAAATGATTGGAAATTTCAGCTAAAAAATTAGCTGTTAAAGGAGTAAAAAATGAATGATCAGGCAGAAAAACTAAGAGAAATAATTACTAATTTAAAGAAGAAACAGATTAATAGCAAAAATTACTCAGTTAGTAACAGGTTTAACGCAAAGACAGCCAGAACAATAGCTTTTACCAGTGGTAAAGGCGGTGTTGGGAAATCCAATATAGCTGTAAATACAGCTATTGCTTTAAGTAAGCTTGACTATAAAGTAGCCTTAATTGATGCAGACCTTGGACTGGCAAATGTAGATGTCATTTTAGGCCTTTCTCTCAAGTTTTCTCTTGCTGATATAATGCGCAATAATTTGAATATTACGGAGGTGTTATCAGAAGGACCATGTGGTATAAAATTTATTTCAGGAGGCTCAGGGGTTGAAGAACTTACAAAACTTAATGGAGAAGATTTAGAGAGGTTCATAAATAATATTGGGATTCTGGATAACCTATTCGATATAATTTTAATAGATACAGGCGCTGGATTATCTGACAGCGTTTTAAGTTTTGTGATGGCAGCAAACGAAGTAATAATAGTTACAACCCCTGACCCTACAGCTATTATGGATGCCTATGCCTTGATTAAAGCTATTGCCGCAAGAGATAATGAGAAAAATATAAATATAATCGTTAACAGAGCTGATAGTATTAAGGAGGCAAATGGTGTACTTGAAAAACTCATTTTGGTTTCGAGAAAATTTCTTGGCATTGAGATTTCTCCTTTGGGATTTATTTTATATGATGATGCCATAGTAAGAGCGGTAAAACTGCAGCAGCCGTTTTTATTAAGCAGCCCCAATAGTCAGGCCTCAAGGTTCGTAAGGGATATTGCGCTGAATCTGGTTGAATACAGAAAATACATACCTAACTTAAAAAGCAGCGGAGTAAAAGATTTTATAAAGCGTTTATCAACTTATTTCAGTGGTTAGAAGTATTTTGCTTTGTAGACAATATTTCTTTTAATTGTTAGAATCATGTCTATAGATAATATTTTAGCTGCAAGAGGATTTTTCATTAAAAAAGATTATTGCAGGAGGTTTTTTAAGGGGATGCTATTAAGAGAAATGAAAACAGGAACAAAACTTCAGCTTGAGTTGTATGATGAGATGGGAAAAAGAATTGATAAGCAATTTGTCAGTCAGTTTGAGTACACTGAAGATGAAAAAACTGCAATTATTCATGTACCACTGTATGAAGGCGTTATATATCCAATACATACCAGCTTACTTCTATATGTATTTTTTTCTCAAGCTGAAAAGCTATATAGCTTTAAGGCGGAAATTATTGATAGGTTTACCAAGGGGGATATACCTTTTATTAGAATAAAAATATTAGGTAAAATTACAAATGTTCAAAGACGAAGCTATTACCGTTTACCATGCAGCCTGCCGGCTATATACAGAATAGCTTCCCAAAAAGAATTTAATTGCGAAAGTGAGCATGGGGAATTTATAGAGAGCAATACCATTAATATTAGTGGCAGTGGAGTTTGTATTCTCCTGAAAGATAATATTCAAGCTGATACTTTAGTGGAATGCTATTTAGAGCTGAAGGAAGATTATGAAATATATTTTCTCGGCAGGGTTGTTAGGGTTACAAAATGTCAACAGAACAATAACTATAGATATAAAGCCGGAATTGCTTTTGAACACATTAAAGGCAGACATAGGGATGCTATAGTAAAATTTATTTTTGAAGAACAAAGAAAGCTTAGAAGGAAAGGCTTTATATAGACGGCTGCAACGGAAATCTTACAGAATAAATGTATTTAGGGGTGAGGTTCAATGGATATAAAAAAGTATTTAGAGATGTTTATCGAAGAAGCAGGAGAAAATCTGCAGAGGATGAACCAAGCATTATTAGAATTGGAACAGAATCCGGACAATGAGTCTACTTTAAACAATATGTTCAGGATAGCTCATACACTTAAGGGCATGGCAGGGACCATGAATTTTAAGAAGATGACTAAACTGACTCATACAATGGAAGATGTTCTGCAGGAAGTAAGAAATAATGAGTTGATGCTTAATCCAGAACTAATTGACATTTTATTCAAGACTTTTGATGCTCTTGATATTTATTTGAAAAATATTATCGATACCGGGCATGAGGGCAGTAATGACTATGATGAAATCATAAATATGCTTGGGACAATCAGGAAAGGAGAATCAAAAACAGTTGAAGTAAGCAATACAGCTTCAAATAAGAATATTTTTGATAAGGGAGTAGAAAATGCAGAACGAGCGCCTTCTGTAAAATTTAATGAATATGAAAAAAATGTTATTGAAAAAGCTTTTGATATGGGAATGAAGGTCTACTACATAACTGTTTATCTTGATAAAGGATGTGTATTAAAATCAGCAAGAGCTTATTTGATATTCCAGCTTATAGAAAAACATTCTGATATAATAAAATCCATACCGATAGTTGAAGATATTGAGGACGAAAAATTTGATGATTCATTTTCTGTTGTGGCTATTTCAAAAGAAGATGAGGAGTTGTTTATCAAAGGGCTCTACTCTATATCTGAAGTAGAGAGTGTTATTATAAATGAAATAAAAAAAGATAATACGACAGGGATAGAAAAGGCAAAAAACCAGCCCTCCAAATTGGAAACTGAACCTGAGGTAGTATGCGAAAATGCTGTATCTTCAACAAAATCCAAGTCGGTTAAAACTGTAAGGGTAGATATAGAAAAGCTGGATATTCTGCTTAATCTTGTGGGCGAACTGATTATTCAAAAGACAAGGCTTGAAGAAATATATGATGACAAAAATCAAATTTACCTGGAATCTGTGCAGCATCTTGAAAGGATTATCAGTAATCTGCATGATGCTGTTATGAAAGCAAGAATGGTACCTGTAGAAATGGTTTTTAACAGATTTCCAAGAATGATCAGGGATATATCAAAAGAATTGGGTAAAGAAATCGTATTAACAATGTCAGGTGAGGATACGGAGTTAGACAGAACAATTATAGATGAGATTGGAGAACCTCTTGTACACTTGTTGCGTAATTCTATTGACCATGGAATTGAAATGCCTTATGAACGTAAAAGATTAGGTAAACCTGAACAGGGACATATTTATCTGAAAGCTTACCAAGAAGGAAATAATGTAATAATTGAAGTAGAAGATGATGGACATGGTATTGACCTGGAAAAAATTAAAGAAAAGGCAGTGGAGAAAGGAATAGTTTCTAAAAGTGAAACACTTAATATGACTAAAAATGAAGTTATAGATATTTTATTTAAGCCTAGTATGAGTACTAGTGAAAAGGTTGGCAATTTGTCTGGAAGAGGTGTAGGGCTGGACGTTGTAAAAACTAAAATTGAGTCATTGGGTGGTGTAGTTGAGATAGAAACTCAGTTGGGCAAAGGAAGCAGATTTATAATACGTCTGCCTTTAACTCTTGCTATGATCCATGCGTTACTTGTCTATGTAGGTGGAGAAAGATATGCTATACCTTTAAGTAATGTCAGACAAATAGTAAAGGTTAATTTAGATGAAATTAAAGTCGTTCAGAAACGTGAAGTTATATTACTGAATGGCATAATAGTACCCTTAATAAGGCTTGATAAACTATTAAATACTCCTGAGTCATCAGCACATAAAAAAGGTATTACTGTAGTTATTGCATCTAAAGGTGAAAAATTATATGGTTTTACAGTGGACAGCCTTATAGGTCAACAGGAAATTGTAATTAAAAATTTAGGAAAATATTTTTCCGCTATCAGGACAATTTCAGGAGCAACAATACTTGGAGATGGAGAAGTTGCTTTGATTTTGGATATAAACTCTTTAGCTTTTTAATTAAATAGTATCGTTATATAATTTTGTATAATTTTTAATTAATTTTTAAATAGAAAGGAGTCTTTTCAAATGGAAGAGGCAGTAGCAGTAAATAGTTTTAAGTTATTATCTTTTACGCTTGGCACACAAGAATATGGAATTGATATAAGTTTTATTAGTACAATTGTAGAAAACAATTACTCAATTACTAGAGTTCCGGGGACATCTGATTGCATGAAAGGTGTAATTAATCTAAGAGGAGATATTGTACCTGTAATGGATTTAAGAACCAGAATTAACCTCCCCGGGGTCGAAGATACTCAGGAGACTAAAATTATTATTGTAAATATGGAGGAGTATAGTGTAGGTATTAAAGTTGATCAGGTAAATAAAGTAATTGAAATCAATAAAAGCACTATTGAGAAAGTGTCAGGTATATCTGGTGAAGATAGTTCTGATTTTTTTTCAGGTCTTGTTAAATGTGATGATAGGTTGATCATTTTACTGGATATAGAAGAAATTGCAAAAAACTTAAATACAGTTGGAGATAAAAATGAGTAACATTATAAATATAGGTATGGCGGAATTAAACACATCAAAGCATCCTGGAATCCTTGTTACACAAGGGCTTGGCTCATGTGTGGGAATTGCAATGTATGATGTGAAAACTAAAGCTATTGGATTAGCTCATATAATGTTGCCATTGAGTCCCAATTCCAGTAGTAATATTAATGCGGCCAAATATGCCGATACTGCAATTAATAAGATGCTGCACGATATGAACCGGCTTGGTGCATCAATAGAAAATATCACAGCAAAACTTGCCGGAGGTGCACAGATGTTTAATTTTAATGAAACATCGGAATTGATGAGAATTGGTGAAAGAAATGTAATTGCAGCCAAAGAGAAACTCAGTGAGCTTGGAATTCTGGTTGTTGCTGAAGATACAGGGGGAAACCTGGTACGCACTATCGAGTTTTATTCAGAGAATGGCGGTCTTATGGTGAAAACCCTTGGGATTGGAACAAAGTGGATCTAGAGCGGAGGATGAATAATGTCATCATTGGAATATAACTGCAATATATGGAAACAATATGCAGATACGAAAGACATATTAATTAGAAACAAAATCATAATTAAATATTTATATCTTGTGAAATATATAGCTGGCAGGATGAATATCTATTTTGGTTCCAATATTGAATATGATGACCTTGTTAGCTTTGGTGTATTTGGCTTGATAGATGCTATTGATAAATTTGATATTAGCAAGGGCGTAAAATTTGAAACCTACGCTTCATTACGTATACGAGGGGCGATAATAGATAGTATTAGAGAATTAGATTGGGTACCCAGATCTCTAAGACAAAAAAACAAGGACCTAGAAAGAATATACTGTGAACTGGAAACTAAAGAGGGTAGACCACCAACAGATTATGAGGTTGCTGAAAACATGGGAATAACTGTAGAGGAATATAATAAGCTTCTAAATGAAGTGAATTTGGTATCATTAGTATCTCTTGATGAGTTTCTAGAGCAGAATTTTCAGATTGATAGTGAAATGTTGCATATTAATGGCGATGATATGCCGGAGTATTGTTTTGAAATATCCGAGTTAAAAGACTATTTAGGGGAGTCAATTGAAAAACTGCCTGAAAAAGAAAAGCTTGTTATATCTTTATACTATTTTGAAGAGTTGACATTGAAAGAAATAGGTGCAATACTGAAAGTATCAGAATCCAGAATATCTCAGCTCCATACTAAAGCTATTTTAAGGCTTAAAGGCAAGCTTGCCGGGTATATTAAAAGCTAGAAACCAACCTATTTATAACGCAAAAATGATTCCACAAGGAACAAATTGTTTTTTTACGTATTCGCTAAGGTAACATAAGCGCATAAAACTTTTGTAATGTAGTTTCTTTTATGCGTTATCTATAAAAGAAGGTGATAAAATTGGCAGATATAAATAATGAAAACAATAACATAAAAGCTAATGAAGAAGGTATAAATAAAGATACATTAGTATTGGTTGACGTTTCTTCTGATAAGATGAGTGCTTTCATTACATTATTTGCGCCCGAGTACGGTCAAAGCCATACTGTAGAAGGTATTCTGGAAGCTCTAAAGTCATATGGCGTAACTTTCGGGGTTGATCGGGAGATAATTGAGCTAGCTGTCAAGCAAAATATATTTTACAAAAAGATAATTGCTGCAAAAGGTTTATCACCTGTAAATGGTAAAGATGGACAGGTCCAATTCCAATTTGACTTAAATAAAAATTATAAACCCATAATATTAGAAAACGGCAAAGTTGATTTCAGAGACTTAGGATTAATAGAGAGTGTGCGTAAAGGCCAGGTTTTATGTGCTTTAGTTCCCCCTACTCAAGGAATAGGCGGCAGGGATGTACTGAATTCAGAAATACCCGCATATGAAGGGAAAACTGCTAGATTGCCTGTAGGCAAAAATGTAGAGATATTAAATGACAGTAATTCGTTAATTGCATCAGTAGATGGTCAGGTAAGCTATTCCAATGGGAAAATCAGTGTGTACACAAGTTATGAAATAAAGGGTGATGTGGACAATTCTACTGGTAATATCAACTTTGTTGGCAATGTGATTGTCCGGGGCAATGTTTTGTCAGGATTTTCTGTTGTTGCAGGTGGTAATATTGAAATATGGGGTATTGTTGAAGGAGCGGAAGTAATATCAGAAGGAAATATTGTTATTAGAAGAGGAGTGCAGGGTAATAATAAGGCATACATAAAAAGTAATGGTGATATAGTTGCTAAGTTTATTGAGCAAAGTAAAGTTGAAGCTATGAATGATATTAAAGCTGAAACAATAATGCACAGTTCAGTAAAATGTGGGGGAAGTCTCGAACTTGGCGGAAGGATTGGACTTCTGGTTGGAGGCAGTAGTGCGGTATGTAAAGAACTATATGCAAAAGTTATCGGTTCACAAATGGCAACACTTACTGAAATAGAAATTGGTGTGAACTCTGATCTTCGGGATGCTGTCATGAATATAAAAAGTGAAATAAATTCCATTCAAAATAGCTTGCAAAAAACCGAACAAGTTATTTCCATATTGTCCAAACTTGAAAGTAATAATATGTTAACTGAGGATAAGAAAGGTATATATGAAAAAAGTCTCTTTACAAGAGATTTTTATAAATCAAAATTATCTCAGCTAAATTATGATATAGAGCAGATTGAAAAAATGATTAGCATGCAATCTGCCGGGAAATTGCGATGCCTGGGGTCCATACACCCTGGTGTAAAAGTTACAATTGGATCATCAACAATGTATATTAAAGAAGAACTGAAGTATTGTACATTGTTTTGCGATGGCGTCGATATAAAAGTTAGTCCATTTGTATAATAGTAGAAAAAGAGGTGATTGAATTGAGCCCATTTTATACAATATTTTTGATAGTTGGATTAATAATGTTAATAGTATGTACTTTTCTGATTCTAGAGGACAGAAAAAAATTTATTAATGATATGAAACAGATGGAAGAGAAGGAGAAACAATTAAGTGAAATTGTTATGGACGCGGAGTACATGGTAGATGAATTAAATAAATTGTCTGATTTTATAATAGACCGGATTGAAGAGAAAAAAAACGAGTTGGATATAAAAATTAACAATATCTCAACTCAGATTAATTTCATTGAGGAAAAGGCAGGGGAGTTGTCGGAAAAGTTGGATTTAGTCGAAAAATACGGGGAGGATTCCCGTCAAGATATTGATAATAGTATGTATGCGATAGATATTGTGGAAAGTTGTAAAAATAATAAGATAAAAGATATAAATGATACTAATAGTGGAATTGATGCAACCAGTAAGGGAAAAATAAAGCAAGGCGCAATAAAAAATTTCACAGTAAATAAAAAATATGAAGACGTAATTTTACTTTTGGAGAAGGGGATGAATGAAGCAGAGATTGCCCGTACTCTTAATATAGGTAGAGGAGAAGTACATCTTGTATTGCAGCTTATGATGTAAGAATATAGGAGAACATATGGAATAAAATGGAATAAAAATACGTTTTAAATCTGCGCAAAAAGTATTGACATTGTTTAGTTGCTGATGTATAATGGTTTTTGCGTCAGTGATAATCAATATGCCGAAGTGGTGAAATTGGCAGACGCACTGGACTCAAAATCCAGCGGTAGCGATACCATGTCGGTTCGAGTCCGACCTTCGGCACCAAGGCTTTCAAGATTTTCTTGAAAGCCTGTTTTTTAGCGAATAGGAGAGTATAAATTACCTTGACACTGCGTTTGACACCTTGCATTAAAAATCGGCTCTTCCTGTGATGACAATATCTCTTACCCCAGAATCATTTTTCAAATCGATTAAATATGGATCAACCATAATATCACCATGTTTTATAATTTTAACAATTGGTCTCATGCAACAATCAGCATAGTTTTTAGCAACTATTCCTGACTTGCTATTACTTAATTGAACACCGGTGCCCACCGGATAGGGTGTAATTATTTTCAAAAACTGCTTTAAAATATGGGGTTCGAAGAGTATACCGCCATTCCCCATAATATATTCTACGGCTTCGGAAGGAAAGAGTGCTTTCCTATATGGCCTATCGGATGTGAGGGCATCATAAACATCAGCCACTGCAATAATTCGGCTGGGCAGTGATATTTTTTTCCCCGGCAATCCGAAAGGGTAACCTGATCCGTCAAATCGCTCATGGTGCTGAAGTATTCCAATACCGAAATAATGAGAAAATGAATTATTATCCTTTACAAGTTGGTATCCTTTAAGGGGGTGTGACTTAATAATTTTAAACTCTTCGTTTGTCAAGCTGCTATTCTTTATTAGAATTTTCCTGGGGATGAATACCTTACCCACATCATGCAAAAGAGCTGCTAATCCTAACTTAAAAAGTTCATTTCTATTACTGTATAACGATAAACCAACGGCAAGTGATAAAACTGAAACATTTACTGAATGAAAAAAAGTATAATCATCATAAACCTTAAGATCAAACATATTTACAAGAAGTTCCTTGTTTGCTTGAATAATATCTATAATATCATCAATGAGTTTCTCAAGTTTATCAACAGTTTTGCTTCTTATGGCCTTTATACTTTCGATCTCCTCGAATGCATTTTTAATAGTTTTAACGCATTCTAAACGCAAATTATCATCTATCAATACAGGAACTTCTATATCATGTGAAAGTGCATCATCAACATATATACCGTGATACCCCAATTCCTTTAACTTAACTATGTAAGATTCCTGGATTTTAGTACCGGCATTTAAGAGAAGCTCGCCATTTTTCCCCCAAATTGGTCTTGCGTTAATTATTCCTTCTTTTAGATGATCTATATAAACAAACCTCATAATCAATAACCCTTCCATAAGAAAACAACAATTAGCAACTATTAATATAGTATAAAACAATTCCTTACAATATTCAACAAGTTTTGCAAAAATGGGTGCATTTAAAATTTTTGAAGAAATGATTGCCGTAATTTGACTGCTGGATACATAATTATATAGATCGCATGCAGGAAATAAGAAGTGGGAAGTGAGCATTCTACAGGTTATATTATTCATAGATCAAACCTCTTAACCCTAGCTTCCCACTTTATCCAATTATTATTGTACTACATCGAAAGCATAGTTGCTGCCTGAGTTATTATCCCAATTGTTTGCACAATCTTTAAAACATACATTTATTGTTCCTGATTTTACTACAGGGATATTTACCTCAAAACCTTTGTCAGTTCTATTCATGGGATAATCATAAAGGTTATCCCAATTGCTGCCGTAACCTACATGGGCATAAATGTGTGATGCACCACTTTGTGCAAGTAAGCCGCTATATTGAACAGTAAGCTTATCGCCCAAAGAAGGTATTGCGGGGCTAACGCTTAATCCATTTTTCAAATACTCTGTACTATTAGTGAAAGTTGCTGTAGTTTTGTTTACTCTTGGCATTAAAAATTACCTCCTTTCTATTATTCTTGTATTTCCTGATTTATTATTTACCTATAGAATTTTAAAAATACAGCACAACCTTTAAGGATTATTAGGAATAAATGCCATAATGAACCTGCATAACAATTTATTACTATTAGCAGTAATATTATACAAATAAATTACTTTTATCTGTGCTTTTTTAATAATTCTGTTGGTTTATGAATTATCTATTTGTGAATAGGTTTTGCTTTTTTTGCAGATAATATTACAACCTTATAACTTTTTTAATAATTGGAAAGGATGATAAATATGAAGGCAGTTATTATGGCTGGCGGAGAAGGTACAAGATTAAGACCTTTAACCTGCAGCAGACCAAAACCTATGGTACCTGTAGCAAATAAACCTGTAATGCAGTATATTATTGAGTTATTAAGAAAGTATGAACTTGTAGATATCGCTGTAACATTGCAATATATGCCGGAAACAATTAAGGATTACTTTAGAGATGGTAGTGAATATGGCGTTAATTTGTCATATTACGTCGAAAATACTCCCCTGGGTACTGCAGGAAGTGTAAAGAATGCAGAAGAATTCCTTGATGATACGTTTATTGTAATTAGTGGAGACGCACTTACTGATGCAGATTTAAAGAGTGCTGTAGATTTTCATAATAATAAAGGTTCAATAGCCACACTACTGCTTAAAAAAGTAGATGTACCGCTTGAATATGGGGTAGTTGTAACGGATAGTGAAAGCAGGGTAACAAGATTTCTGGAAAAACCAAGCTGGGGTGAAGTGTTCAGCGACACTGTCAATACTGGAATATATATCCTTTCTCCTGTTGTGCTAACCTATTTTAATAGAAACGAAATGTTTGATTTTAGCAGAGATTTATTTCCTATATTGTTAAATGAAGGAATGCCAATGTATGGCTACATAATTGATGACTATTGGTGTGATATTGGCGATCCTAATGCTTACATCCAATCCCATATTGATATTTTTGAAGGAAAAGTAAAAATAAATATTCCCGGGAAAGAAATAATGAAAAATGTGTGGGTAGGTGAAGGTACAGCTATCGATGAAAATGTAAAAATTCATTCACCTTGTATTATAGGTAAACACACAAGAGTAAAGAAAAATAGCTTAATAGGTGAATATTCAATAATCGGTGATTCTAATATTATAGGAGAAGGGGCAAGCATAAAAAGAAGCATTATATGGAATAACTCACTAATAGATGAAAATGTTGAACTAAGAGGAAATGTAGTATGCAATAAAGTTCACTTCTATAATAATTCATCAGCATTTGAAAATTCTGTAATAGGTGATGACACCGTAATAAAAGAAAATGCTATCATTAAACCAAACATAAAAATCTGGCCGGACAAGCTTATCGATGAAGGGACTATTGTAAATTCCAATCTTGTATGGGGTGCAAAATACACAAGGAATATTTTCGGGAACAGAGGTATAGCAGGTGAAATAAATAATACTATAACACCTGAATATGCATCAAAACTTGGCGCAGCATACGGGGCTATTTTTAAGGAAAAGGGAAAAATAGGCATAAGTTGTGACAATAATCCTTCTACTAAAATGATTAAATCAGCATTTATCGCAGGTTTGCTTACTACTGGTCAGGAAGTATATGATCTTGGAGAAATGCTTTTGCCTATAACAAGGTCTGCAATTAGATTTTACAGAATGGATGGTGGAATTCACATAAGTTCTCTCAGACAAAATCCTGCAAGGTTGTTTATTGATATTTTAGATGAAAAAGGATGCAATATTAACAGAGGTACTGAAAGAAAAATTGAAAGTATTTTTATTAGAGAAGATTTTACCAGATGCGAAGGAGACTGCATTAAGGAAGTTACAAAAATATACGATTACAGTAATTATTATCTTGGAAACATTATTAATAGTGTAAAGGCTGCAAAATTCAACTATAAAATAGTTCTGAATACAAGTTCTGATTTTACTGCAGAAATCATGAAAAATCTTTTGAATGCACTCGGCTGTGAAGTAGAGCTGCTTAACCTGAAAATTGTAAACAGCAAAACAAAAAGAGAAAGTATGACATCAGCAGATGTTAGATTTTTTACGAGTCATATAAAAATGGGTAATTATGATCTGGGTGTATCAGTTGAGGATTCCTCGGAAAAAATGATGCTTATAGACGATAAAGGGCGGATATTAACTGAGGACATGTACATGGCTCTTATAGCAATAATGCTTTTCAAATCAGGCGGAGGAGGTACGGTAGTTGTACCTTTATCTACAAGCCATGTTATTGAAAAAATTGCCGAGGAATATAATGGGAAGGTTATAAGAACTAAAACATCCACACAGGATATAATGTATAAATTATTAGGAAATGGTGAAGAGGAAATGTTTGATCAATTTACTCTTCATTTTGATGCAATAGCCGGACTTGTTAAAATTTTGAAGTTTATGTCATTAAATAATTATAAGCTTTCAACGCTGGTGGATATGATTCCATCTTTTTATATGAATAGACAGGAAGTTGAATGTCCCTGGAATGCAAAAGGAAAAGTTATACGGGAAATAATACAGGAACAAGAAGGAAATACAATTGAAACTACCGAAGGAGTAAAAATATATAAAGATGGAGGGTGGGTTCTTGTTTTACCAGATGCTGAGCTTCCTATATGCAGGGTTATAAGCGAAAGCTATTCGGCAGAATTTGCCAAAGAGCTAAGTACAGCATATGCTGATAAAATAAGGGAAATAAGCCAAAAGTAATCTTTTTAATAACTAGAACCCTTTTCAGAAGGTGCATTTAATTTATCTGAAGAAAATATTGTCAAGGGACATAAGTGGAGGCTCTAAACACCGTAACTATAGCCCCTGGTTAATATTTCTTCAGATTTTATAAATGCACCCCTTTTCAGATTTTCATCTTGCAAAATAAGTATATTAAAAGTAAAATAAAAGTATGGTTGCTGCAAAACAGGAGCAATTAGTTTTACAATGTTGTGTACGATGTTGTATATAATGACAGGAGTTTTAGTGATGAAAAAAGGCAGCTGGTTTGTGTTATTTTTAATATATTCTATTTTAGGCTTTATTATATCGCTTCAATTTAGAAGTAATATGAGTACAAAAAAAGAAAAATCAGCCTCTGTTTTAAATACCGAAAGACTTCTGGCACAGGTTGAGCAGGAGAAAAAAACTCAAACTGAGCTTAAGGCTGAAATAGAACAAAATAGAAAGAAAATTGAAGAATATTTAAAAAGTTATATTGAGTTAAATGATGATAGAAAGTTAAAAGACTTGTGGACGGCTCTATATGATGCGAAATTGAAAGCAGGTTTTACAGATGTAGAGGGACCCGGGCTTGTAATAAAACTTGATGATGCTCCTTCAAAAAAATCTGATGATCCATTGCTTTCGATTATACATGATGCTGATATACAAATAATTCTTAATGAGCTTAAAAAAGCAGGAGCACAGGCAATTTCCATTAATGGAGAAAGGATAGTTGCAACAAGCGAGCAGCTTTGTGCGGGCCCGACAATTAGAATAAATAAGGAGGTTTACTCGGTCCCTTATAGAATTAACGTGATTGGTCCCCCGGATGACCTATACTATTCATTAATGATGTCTGAGAGGGTAATATTGATGCGTAAACAGGGAATAAGAATTACAGTTGGCAGATCAAACAAGGTTTTAGTAGAGCAGTACAAGAAAGACCCTACTAAGCTTATTTCCAGGCTTGAGGTGATTGGATTATGAAAATAGCAAGGAATATTGCAATTACAGTTGTGTGTATTATTTTGGGAGTAATGGTTGCATGGCAGTACAAAAGTATAAATTACAATCAAAACGCCATGAGTTACCAGAATAAAAGAGCTGAAGGATTAATGGAAGAGGTTATAAGGCTGCAGAAAAACAATGCAGATTTAAGAACCCAATTACAAAAACTTCAAAATGATGTTAGGTTGTATGAAAGTGCAAAAGCAGGAAGTGATGAAGCATCGAAAACGTTGCTCGAACAATTAAAAACCGCAAGAATCTTTGCAGGCTTTTATGATGTAAAAGGCAAAGGAATAATAATAACAGTTGAAAGTAATATCTATACTGTATTGGAAGATGATATTCTTGCTTTGGTAAATGAACTGCGGGCAGCAGGAGCTCAGGCAATATCTGTTAACGATGAACGGATTACAGCTATGACAGAAATAAGAGATGCACCTCCGTATACAATGATTAACAAGGTACCTGTAACAGCACCGTTTACGATAAAAGCCATTGGAGATCCTGAGCAATTGGAGAACTCGCTGAAAATGATTAGTGGTGTTGTAGAAAACCTGCAGGAATTTTTAAAAATTACGATTAAAAAATCAGATGATATTTCCATACCAAAAGTGAGGGAGGACGGCTCAGTAATAAAAATCGACTTATTAAACCCGGTTTCACAATGATAAATAGTATTATTTCTTTACTCCCTGAAATATAAATATTATAGATATTTATTTTTCAGGGAGTTGATATACTTTGTATAAAAGAATATTTGTTCTATTCTTAATATCTATAGTTTTAGCTGGATTTATTACAATTAATCTATACGAAAAAACAAGAAAAAATCATAAGCCTTTTAGAGCTCTTGGAGAAGTTTATAATTCTGATTTTAAAGATCTTGATTTAAGCATAGAGTTAAGTGGAAGGCTTTCAAGCGATAATCAATATTCTGACAAAAAAGCATATCCAGAAAATAATAAGCTTAATAGCAGTTCAATATTAGAGAATAATCTAAAATATTCAGATTATTCAAATTCTGTGGAAACCTCTCAAAATATTGTCTACAGTAATAAACTTTTATCATGGGGTATTTTAAGAAAACCAAATAATGAAACTCCAGCTGCAGATCCGGGTGCACCAGAACTGCTTGCAAAATACAATGGAATTTATTTGGGAGATACGTCAAAAAAGGTAATCTATATGACTTTCGATGAAGGATATGAGAATGGATATACACCTAAAATCCTTGATGTTCTAAAGGAAAATAAGGTACAGGCCGTATTTTTCATAACTGGGCCCTATTTGAATAAACACCAGGATCTGGTGAGACGTATGGTGGAAGATGGTCATATAGTTGGAAATCACACTGTACATCATCCAAGTCTTCCTACTTTGACTGATGAGGAAATAGAAGAGGAGATATTGGGACTGGAAAGGGCATTTAATGAAAAATTCAATAGAAAAATGCAATTCTTGCGCCCCCCAAAAGGGGAATACAGTGAAAGAACTCTTGCAATAACAAATAAACTGGGTTATCAGAATATGTTTTGGAGCTTTGCATATGATGATTGGTATAGAGATAAAATCAGAGGCCCTGAATACGCACGTAACATAGTGATGAATAACCTGCATAATGGTGCCATACTATTGCTGCATGCTGTTTCAAAAGACAATGCAGATGCCCTTGATATGATAATCAAAGGTGCAAGAGAAAAGGGTTATGAGTTTGGAGACTTTGATGAGCTAAAAGAGTAGTTAAAGGAGAGTTAACAAAATGGCTTTGTCCAGAAAGAATATCAAGGATGCAGGTAAAAACAGTAAAGTAAAAGGAGAAAAAAGGCATGCCGATAAAAATGTAAAGGAAAAACTTACTGAAGTTCTTGAACTACCAAAGGAAGTTATACTTAACATACCTAAAATGACTATAATAGGTAATAAGGAATTGGTAATTGAAAACTATAAAGGAATAATTGAGTATGGAAGTGCTAGAATACGGATAAATACAGGCACAGGATTGATAAAAATCACCGGTAATGGTTTGAATATAAAGGAGATCACTTCAGAGGATGTAATTATAGGGGGAGATATAAGTTCATTGGAATTCCAGATGTAATTGTTGCAGCTATGGAGGTTAAAAATGTTATTTTTAAGGTTATGGAATTATATTAGAGGATATGTTATCATATTAATTGAAGGGTATTACCTTGAAAGGTTTATTAATATCTGTACACACAGGCAGATATTTTTATGGGATGTTAACCGCTCCAGTGATATAGCAATGACATTAAAAGTAAGCATACAGGGGTTTAAGTTGCTAAGACCGGTAGCACAAAAAACTTATTGCGCAATAAAAATTGTAGACAAAAAAGGTCTGCCCTTTATTCTAAGCAGATATAAGAAAAGAAAGGCTTTTGCGCTGGGTGCATTGTTATTTTTTTTCCTTATAAATGTACTGGCCTCATTTATATGGGATATAGAAATAACAGGCAACATGGAAATAGGGAGAATGGAAATTGCTGAAGCACTATTTAGTATGGGGATAAAGCCCGGAACTTTAAAATATAAGGTTGATGTAGATATAGTTGCCAACGAACTGATGCTTAAAATGGAAAAGCTGGCTTGGGTTGGCTTTGAAATAAGGGGTACCAGAGCTTTGCTATATTTGAAGGAAAGGCAGAAGCCGCCTGAACTGGTAGCTAAAGATATACCATGTAATATTATTGCTGGAAAAGATGGTATAATCAAGTCAGTAATAGTAAAAGCAGGCCAGGAACTGGTAACAGCAGGTGATACTGTAACAAAAGGACAGATTCTTGTGACTGGAGTAATCAAAGGTAAAAACGAAAATGAACCACAAAAACTTGTCCATGCAATTGCAGAAATTGAAGCAAGAACTTGGTATGAGGCCAACGGTACGGTAAAATTTAAAACTGTAGAAACCGTACGCACAGGTAAAACTACAGAAATTTACAGGCTGAAGTTACTTGGCAAAGAAACGAACATACCATTTTTAAAGAAAATGGATTTTGTCAATTATGATAAGATAGAATTTAGAAAGGTATTATCGTTGGGAAAGGATCTTGTACTGCCTTTTGAGTTATTAACAGAGAAATACTATGAGAATGAATTGGTAGAAAAGAGTTTGAGCGTTGATGAAGCTAAAGAAGCAGCTGAAAATAAGGCAATTAAAAAACTTATGGACATTATTCCGGAGAAAGCGGAAATTTTAAACAGGATAATAGATTTTAAACAGAACAATGAAGACGCAATAACTGCAAATATAATAATCGAATGTATTGAAGATATAGGAATTACAGAAGAGATTGGGGGAGAATGATTGGAAGGACAAATTGAAAAAGCTGTTGAGCTTGACAGACTGGACTCAGCAATAAATTTATTTGGCAAATGTGATGAAAACATTAAGATTATCGAGGAAGCTTTTGGAATAAGGGTAGTTTCCAGGGATGAAGGAATTAAAATTATCGGGACTTGTGAAAATGTCGAGAAGGCTGATAAAATAGTAAAAAAGTTAATTAATATAGCTGAAAAGGGAGAAACAATTACACGGCAGAATGTTAATTACCTTGTACAGTTGGCAGAAGAAGGTTTGCTTGAAATTAACAGTGATTACCTGGATGACTGTGTATGCTTTACTGTCAGGGGAAAACAAATAAAGGCTAAAACTTACGGACAAAAAAATTATGTAAATGCGATAAAGAACAATGTAATATGTTTTGGGATAGGACCTGCAGGTACAGGAAAAACGTATCTTGCTGTTGCTATGGCTGTAACGGCTTTTAGAAACAAAGAAGTCAACAGGATAATTCTTACAAGACCTGCTGTTGAAGCCGGCGAAAAACTGGGCTTTTTACCAGGTGATCTGCAGAATAAAGTTGACCCTTATTTGAGACCTTTATATGATGCCCTATATGATATACTAGGCTCCGAAACCCACCACAAATATATGGAAAAAGGAATGATTGAAATTGCACCTCTTGCTTACATGAGGGGGCGGACTCTTGACGATTCTTTCATAATTCTTGACGAAGCTCAGAATACCACCCCGGAACAGATGAAAATGTTTTTGACAAGAATAGGATTTGGATCAAAAGTAATAGTAACAGGAGATATAACACAGATTGATCTTCCAGGAGAAAAGAAGTCAGGTCTTAAGGAAGTAATTAAAATATTAAAAAATATTAAAGGTATAGAATTTATATTCTTAACTGAAAAAGATGTTGTAAGGCATGAGCTGGTACAGAGAATTATAAAAGCTTACGAAAGATATGATACAATAAAGAGCTGAAAAGATGAAATTTAGTTAGGCCAAAGGCGGTGAATACTAATTGTCGCTATACAAAAATAGAGAGAAGATCGATATGAAAGGGTTAAGGATATTTAGATTATTAAAAACATATATTGTCAGTACAACATTCCAGAAAATATTGATTGGTATTCTAACCCTTATTATTTCCTTCATAATTGTGGAAAATGGTGCTGTTCCAAAACGGTACAAGCTTTATGCAGGAATGGTATCCCCATATGATATACCCGCTCCGCGAGATATTGAAAATGTTTTATTGACAGAGCAAAAAGCCTTTGAAGCTGCGAATAATGTTCCGGCTGCAATTATAAGAAAGGTAAATATTCCTATAGAAGTGCTGAATTGTGTAGATGATTTCTTCATGGACCTTGAAAGTGCAAGGAAAAAAGCAAATGGAATAATTCAGGAAAAAGGGTTGACAAAAAAGTCCAAAAACTATGAAGAGGAATGGGAAAAGGTGCAGAGGCAGAGTGTAGAAGAACTGAAAGAAGCTGTTAAGGAGCTTAATCTTGTTGTACCTCTTTCTGATGACCAGTTAAGTTATCTTGTGGGCAAAATTAGTGATGATGAATTAGTAGTTTTTAAGAAAACCATTAGAGAACTGATTAGCGAAGTAATGGCCCAGGAAGTCACCAATGAAAATCTGGCGTTTAGAATTAATGCTTCACAGAACAGTATTCAGAGCAAAGAATTAAATCAGGAAATTAAAAATCTTGGTGGACATCTTATAAAGGCATTTATTAAACCTAATAGCGAAATTGATATTGAACTTACCGAGACAAAAAGGAAAGAGGCCTATAATAATTTCAGGGAAAATAATAAGATAATAGTTAAGAAGAATTCCAGAATTGTAAGCGTTGAGGAAGTTATTACCGAAGATAAAATGCAAATGTTAAAGGAACTTAACCTGATAGAAACAGGTAAAATTGACTATGTCTTTGCTATAGGCATAATGGTCATATTGCTATTGCTTGCATTACTTCTCCTGGTATATATGAATTTCAATTGTAAACATGTTCTGTCGAATAGGAATTATATTATTGTTCTTTGTATAGTTATTGTTATGATTTTATTTTTGGCAAGGGTTTTATATGTCTACTCACCACTTCTCATTCCTTTTTCGATAGCAGCAATGTTAATAGCTATTCTCATAGATTTCAAGCTGGCTATAATAGCAAATTTCATTTTAACCCTAGCTATTTCAATTATGACAAAAGGTGATATTGCCTTCCTTTATATGTCATTGGTAAGCGGAACCCTTGCAACGTTTTTGGTATCCCGCGTAAATCAAAGGAGCAGTCTCACAGCGGCAGGCTTAATAACTTCCTGCATAAATGCAATAATTATTGCATGCTTTGGAATATTAAGCAAAAATCAGCTTAAAACGATTGCACTAGATAGCGCTATAGTTTTTGCCAATGGATTTGTTTCAGTAATAATAACTATTGGCATGCTGCCTTTATGGGAAACTGCATTTAACCTGGTAACTCCTTTAAAGCTTTTGGAGCTTGCCAATCCAAATCAGGCTCTTTTAAAAAAATTATTAATAGAGGCACCGGGTACATATCATCATAGTTTAATGGTAGGCAACCTGGCTGAGGTTGCTATTGAGGCATTGGGAGGGAATCCACTTCTTGCAAGGGTGGGTGCATATTATCATGATGTAGGCAAATTGAAAAGACCTGATTTTTTTGGAGAAAATCAAATATCAGGTAATCCACATGATAAAATGAATCCAAGTCTGAGTACGCTGGTAATAATTTCGCATACTGAGGACGGAGTAAAAATAGCAGAAAAATATAAACTGCCACAGGCAATCAAGGAAATCATTGTTCAGCATCATGGTACTACAATGGTTGCCTACTTTTTTCACAAAGCCAAAAAAGAGGACAAGACAGGCACAGTAAAAGAAGAGGCTTTCAGATATCCCGGACCCAAACCTACGAGTAAGGAAGCAGCAGTAGTAATGCTTGCTGATTCAGTGGAAGCAGCTGTAAGGTCTATGACAGAAAAAACAGAAGGAAAAATCGAGGGGCTTGTTAGGAAGATCATTAAAGACAAGCTTGATGATGGTCAATTGGATTTATGCGACCTTACTCTCAAGGATTTGGATACAATTGCAAATAGCTTTATGAGAGTTTTTAGCGGCTTTTTTCACGCAAGACAAAAATATCCTGAA
>Ga0116195_1000400_pt1 | contig 39455 bp, 25 predicted proteins | sample AD_SCU002_MetaG_FD_89881 | JGI IMG/M metagenome (GOLD analysis project Ga0116195, IMG submission 89881) | Active sludge microbial communities of municipal wastewater-treating anaerobic digesters from China - AD_SCU002_MetaG | ecosystem: Engineered > Bioreactor > Anaerobic > Digestate | place...
AATGCTTTAAATCAATTATAGTTGCAGTAAAAATACTTATCTCATATTTCTAAAATAACAATGTAATAAGAAGGGGAGTTTATTATGATAAAACCTATATTTAGGAAAGTTTCTGAATGCAAGGATAAAGGATTAGGATATATAATTTCTGGCGATGAAGCGGAGATTATAGAATCTAATATAGTCACAGTAAAAAAAGGTGTTACAACAGATGAGAGCTCTCATCATAATGAGGAAGAAGTATACATAATATTAAGCGGTAAAGGTAGGGTAAAAGTTGGTGATATTGAAAAAGAAGTAGGGAGAGACACAGTAATATATATCCCGAGGAATGCTATCCATCAGTCTACGGGATTATCCGATGAAGATTTTGTATTTTTATGTGTTGCTATTTATTTTGACAAAACTCCTAAAGAACAATAATAGAAAAAGTTACAGACAGATAATATGACTTGAAGGATTCATAAAAAGGCTTAAAAAGAAATAACTCGGTGCCAGGCACGAAATGCACACATGCCAGGCACTTTTTACATATTGAAAGGGACAAGGTTTTTTGCAATAAGGCAAGATGCCAGATCAAACTTGCTCAAAATATGATGAATAAATATGATGAAATGTGTAATTTAGTGCAGAGGTACTAGTAGCAAGTTCATATGAAATGGTATGATATATACAGAGTGGCAGGCAATAAACAGCCGCAAAGAGTATAAATTTAAATATAATGGCTAAGGTGATTATTAATATGACAAAGGTTACTGTAAATCCTGGTGTATGTGCGTTGTATTTTTAGCCCGGCACCAAATACAACAGATACGACAAGCGAAAAAGATAATGGTTTAATATATGCAAATTCTTGATGGATTGCATATATTTTTTATACATACGTTACAATTTACTACAAATAATACAAAAGCTATTACAACATATATAATAAATGTAGCCGGGGGATAGGTTCGGTGCCAGAACATGATGGTATCTAATAAAAAACATTCTTGCATATTTTCGTATATACGAAATAACAATTCAACAAAATTCGACAGCATAATACAAATCACATGCAATATAATGTCACTATAGTATTAACATAAATAGGGAACTTTATTTGATGGCATTTTGGATAATATATTACAAAGCTTACTTTAACAAAATATGGGCAAATAGAATTTATTTTTAATTTAACCATACCATCAAAGTCCTATCAAAATTGATCATCGACTCGAGCGTGTCAAATCTTTTAGGACTGCATACAAAAATTCAGGTAGTGTAAAGTGAGGGAAAATTTTACACGAAAAGGCGAAGCTATAGGTTGAGTGTAGGATAAATCAAACAGATAATATATTCTTGTGATAAGTTTGGTATCAGTGGTTTTTTGCAACAGAAGAGAAAGAAGTGAGTGCTTAAAGAGGTCTAGAACGATGAAGTTGTGTTTTGTATTAGAAACTAAACATATTTTATAGGATTGGATAATGATACCCTTGATCAGTAAGCTAATATTCTGAGAGCTGATGAACATTTAATGTTTGTTGATTTTATATACATAGTATCAAATGATAGGTTTTACTCACAGTTTGTAGAGTGGGTTAAAGGGTATAAGAGTTCTAAAGTAATTAAAGTACAAATGACCTTACCACTTCAAATGACAACAGGCTGGGGGCAATAGCAGATATTAAGTTTGCTATAGATAATGAGAAAATAGAAGATGATATTCTTGTTATGGCAGGTGATAATTTATTTGATTTTGAACTTATTTGGTGATACTATCCACTTTGCTGCTAACACTGCAATGGAAGTTGAAACAGACTTATCAAAAGTTGAGTTAGATATGAAAAAATATGAAGAATTTACAAAAGGATTCATGATAGCATCAAAAGAATTCCTGATAAAAGAAGAACTAGATACATGGCACTGGAAGCTATAATCATAACAATAGAACTGGCATCACGCTTCCTGGCTGACCATATAAATGGGGACAAATATTTCCGTATACATAGAGAAAATCATAATTTGGATAGGGCAAGATGCCAGATTAAACTGGCTCAGGATATGATTTGTAAATATGATGAAATGTGTAATATAGTGCAGAGGTACCAGTAGAGGTACCTAAAATATGAATTTGATTAATAGCTTGAAAAAAAATAAGAAAAATGAAAAAGGGGAATTTTTCAGGCAATATTCGTGTTGCGAGTAATTAATAGAGCTACTTCGAAACTGCAAATAATAAAAGCATAGGTGACTGATATTTAAATCATCAATTTGTTGTAAACACAAAAATCTAGTATATTAATTATTAATCTATAATATAAGTGCTAAAGGTAGCATAGAGGTGTGGGGAGTAAGTAAGATAATTGGTATTACTACAATGGAATTTAATTTGTTAAGCGTCAAGCAGCGTAGATAATCAGCAAGTAACTTATAAATAATAAAATAGAGCGGAGGTCAGCTAATGTACATACAGAGAATTTCAATAAAGAACTATCGAAATTATAAGGATTTTACCATGAATTTTCATAAGGGACTTAATGTTATAATCGGCGCTAACAACTCTGGCAAAACAGGGCTACTTACTGCTGTAAGATTGTTGCGTGAGCCTTATGTTTGTGCTGATGATTTCAATAAAAATGAACTGCTCGGATTTGGAACAAAATACCGTGAGGACGCTCCGCAGATTGCGATTGAGTATACCATTTGTCATACTATTTCGGAAGAAGACACAGAGGATGAAAGCATTATCAGATTGTTGCCATTCTTGGGCATGAACGAACTTACTGAATTTCAACAGGAAGCTGATGGGGCAACCAATTACAATATTACCGCTATCATCAAAGCTGTTTGCACCCTTGATGAAAAGGCTCTCAGCGATTATAAGAGGGAAGTTGCTAAAGTAGCTGATAATGATTTTGGAAAATATATGATCATTCTAAAATCATTTGAGAATCGCTATTCGTGGTCTTATTACAACGCGGCCAGTAATACCGCTGCTGACAAGAAGGCTGCTACCGAAATATTTGATATTCGCTTTATTGGTGCGGAACGAACCAGTGATGATGTCCACAAGGAGACTAAGCGTGAAATTGATGCCTTTGCGAAAGATCAGGGGAATGCTACTGCGATTGCAGAGTTGCGGGATTCTGTAGCCCTCGACATGAAAGCCATTCTTCAATCTGTATTAGATAAGTTAGAGAAGTTATTTGAGGGCGAAAACAATGATATTGGGCTGTCGCACGGCAATGTGTCGATTTCACAAAATCTTCGTCCGAATGTATCCGTGGGGGATTCATATATCACAGAAGTAAGGGACACCAAGACTGATTATATTGTTCCGCTTTCTTATAACGGATTGGGTTACAACAACCTGATTAATATTTATATGTTGATAAAACTGACGGAAATCCGTCCGGGCAGGGACTTCCGAATTCTACTCCTTGAAGAACCCGAAGCACATTTACATCCCGCTTTGCAGTACAAGCTGTTCAAATATTTGCGTCAGTTAGATCAAGAGGACAACTTGAATCAGCAGATATTTGTTACTACACATTCAAGTAACATTTCAGCCGTAGCGGGCATAGATAATATGTTTATGATTGCCTATGATAGGAACGGCGATTGTTCCGATTGTAAAGAACAGAGTCTTTCTGTGCAGTTTACTGACAGTGAGGGTGCCGAAAAGCATAAAGAGAAAGCTAAAAAGCACTTAACGAAATTTCTCGATGTCACACGTTCAGATATGTTGTTTGCCGATAAAGTGATACTGGTTGAAGGCATCGCAGAGAGGCTTTTAATGCCCTTGTTTATGGAGAAGTGTGGCTGTTCTTACGAGGATGAGCATATCGCCGTGGTTGAAATTGGTGGTAAGCATTTCGAGCATTTTGTGGAGTTGTTTAATGGAAACGCTGTTAATAAAAAAGTTCTGTGTATAACTGACTGCGATTTTAAGTGGATTGCAGACGGCAAAACAGAAAAAATTGAGGCATATCAGACGACCGCGCCTGAACATATACAGAAACTTAAAAACCGCTTTCCGATTGATAATTTTCATATATCAACACAGTCGATTGGTGGGCGCACATTTGAGGATGAGTTGCTACTTAGCAACTTTGATAATCCGGAGATTTCATTAAAAATTTTTAAGATGCCAACAAGTCAGGTTATATCTGACTTTGTTGATGAACATGGGTTTGACTTTGCAAAGTGGGAAACACACCTACCCGAATTAGATGGACGCTCACAACCTCTTGTAAAGAAACGACTGGATGCATATAAGCAAGCGATTCAGGACGATACTGCTCACAAGACTGAGTATGAGAACTTGTTTTTTGCCAACTTGTTTTTACATTATGCTAAAGGGTGTAAAGGCGATGTTGCTCTTAATATACTTGTGGATGAGGGATTGGCGAAGGACTTAACTGTTCCCGCTTACATACAGGAGGGGTTGAAATGGCTATGTCTATCGGAATAAATTCAAGTGATCTACTAACACCAGAACAGCTTGATAGTCATATCAAGATATATGCCGGGCCGGGTGCAGGAAAAACACATTTCCTCGTGGAAAACGTGAAGAATATTGTTACTACCTATCCCCTCGTTGTGCAAAGCAGAGAGAGGAAGGTTCTTTGTATTACCTACACAAATGCAGCGGTTGATGAAATTAAGCATCGTCTTGATAGGTTTTCTTCATCTGTTGAAGCCCATACAATTCATGGGTTTATTATTGAGCATATCATCAAGCCGTTCCAAGAAGATTTGCGGCAAATTATGCGGGAGGACTTTGGCATTACCGTAAAAGGAAAAAGTAAGATTACGTCACAAGTCGAGGGAATGGGAATCCTGCATGGTATCGACAAAACAGATATATTTGAGTTCATAAAATCGGCGGTCGGGGATACCGAAGAATTGTCTTACAGTAAGAAAATATTAGGTGAAGTTGAGGTCGATCTTGCGGCATACCTTGCTGACAAAACAGCAAAATTACGGGCATCAAGACAGATTAACAATAATCACATCATTCCTATAAAGCAATATACTTGGTCGAAGGTAAGAAAGCTGACTCATAATGAAATCCTTTACTTTGGCTATCGTATACTTCAGCACAACCATACTGCGCTTTATGCAACAAGAGTCAAGTTCCCATTTATTTTTGTTGATGAGTTTCAGGATACAAACCCTCTGCAAACTTTGCTAATCAAGTTAATAGGAAGCAAGTCAACCGTTATTGGAACGATTGGTGATGTTGCACAGTCTATATATAGCTTTCAAGGGGCAAGGCCATCGCAGTTTTTAGCCCTAAATATAGATGGCAATCGGGCTTCAAGCGAATACGCAATTAGCGGCAACAGACGATCAACCGCTAATGTAGTTAATCTATGTAATTTTCTGCGCAAAGCGGATTCAACTGTCACTCAGAATAGCGAAAAGTGCTATAACAGTGATGAGGAAAAGCAATCGGCAGAGAAGACAAAAATCCATATCATTTCTGGTGAAGATGCGGCTGCCAAGCAACTGATAAACTCCGCGATTGCTGATGGTGCTGTAGTGCTTACCCGCACTTGGGCAGCAGCATTTTCCTATATCCAGGACATAAACGGAGAGCAAGAGAGAAGTTTAAAAGCAATTTATAATGCCTATTATACTTCGCCGATTGATATACGAAGCGATATTGTCGAACATAACTATGTAACTTGGGTTCGGGCTTTCAAGTTTATTTTCAGACTCTGGAATGGGTATAAAACTGGTGCGCTTGTTGAAATAATCGCTGCACTTGCACTCATAACAGACTTTGACACGAAGAAATTAACACCAAAAATCCTTACGCAATTAAAGCGGTTGACAGATGAAGTGTTTGGGGATCTTTCTGTAGAAGCTTTGACCGTTGATATAATCAATGGATTCAGTTCTCAACTAAACGAAGAAAAGTATACCGAACTTGTATCGGTTATTGGAGAGGAACAATTTACCATTCCGATTTTCGACGATGAAGATAGAGATGAAATTAAAACTAATGTTTCTTTGCTCAGTTGGTACACATCGCATAAGCTCTTTACAGAAGTTTTTTCTGAGGATAGCCGCTATATGACCGTCCATCAAGCGAAAGGACGTGAATGGGAAAAGGTTATTGTCAGTCTTGAACCCAATAGCCGTAGGGATAGAGATAATACTACGTTAACCAGTATGTTTTCAAACCCGCAACTTCTTAATGAGGAGAACGCAGAGGAATTTACAAGAATGTACTATGTTGCATGTAGTCGCGCAAAGGTAGATTTGTATATTCACTTGAAAAAAGCTTCAGATGTAACTGCGTTACAGTCAGCATTGGATAATTATAATCAAGTTCACGAGGGTAATCGAAGAATTGATTATGAAATACTTCCATTGTGAGCAGGGATATGCTGTAACAAACCAATTAATTGAGGAACACTTTGGTAAACAGAATAAAGATATTCGGTTACCGATGATTTTAGTATAAGGCTTAAAGAGCGTATTCTTGAAGATGAAAATTATAGTGTATTATTAAGTCGGGGAACAAGACTGAGCACAAAAATAGGAATAACGCCGAGTGAAATTGCACCGAATAAAGCATTCGAAGGAATATCATGCTTTTAAAGAGATTTTATTATTTACAATTTACCTGGATTGCAAGTGTGAAAGAGGGTATTGAATCGCAAAAACAGTTTGCAAAGGAGCAAGATTTCGGAAATGTACCCTGACGCCAAGGGGGTACCAGGCTCGACGGCCATCATAATTGCAGCAACAAGCCATGTAGAGTGTCTAATAGGAATGCAAAGGAAAGATACTTAGAAGTCCTGAGTTTTCAGCACTTTGCGAAATTCACTACATTCACAACGGATGGCGGAGATTTCAGAAATAAGGTTTTGAAAAATAAAATTGAAGTTTCCGTAGTGCTAGACCTTGAGTGTGTAGGCATGTTTACTCAGTGGATTGAGTAGAGTGTTTAGGCATGTCTATGCTGTGCAGTGTAAGGCAAATTTGAGGCTAGGCAATTATGAGAGAATGTCGGTTTATAGCTGGCATTCTCATTTTATATAGAATATTGTTAAACTAATGGAAATAATTACATATTTGCGATATAATCATATCAATAACATTGTTGACATCAACATTGTGCGGAGGGTTTTTATGCGGAATGTAAGTGAACTTCTAAATATTGTGATTAAAGAAACGGAGAATTCGAATTAATCAGAAGTTTTCCTAGTGAGAGATTTATTTAAAGTCTATGAATGGAATCGCATTTCCCGAAGCAAACGTCTTTTGCTTGGTACTTTATTTTTTAATTATATCAATACGTCAAAAGCTTCTATACAAGCGATTGAGAAGACTTCTTCCGGGCGGCAGAAATATAGAATTGAATAATAATGTTAGATTAAGATAGAATTATGAGTTATCGCAGGCTATAGTTAAGGGCTTATACCAACGGGGTGATATTATGAATTGGGATCATTTTCAAACCTATAATGATGCACCAACACATGCGTTTGAAACTATGTGCAATCAATTATTTGAATTGTGGTGTAGAAGAAACTATGCTAATAATATAAAATCCTTTTTCTTTGTGAATGGCGCTGGCGGGGATGGTGGAGTAGAAGCGTACACTGTCACGAAAGATGACAGTATAGTTGCTGTACAATCTAAGTGGTTTAAAAGCAGTATTGAAGATAGTCAATTCAGGCAAATTGAAAATTCAGTTAAAACTGCTATAAAAATTAGACCATTGATAAAAAAGTATATTATTTGTGTGCCAAGGGATCTATCTTCTTCTAAGATGAGTAAAGGTAATAAAATAAGCGAAAAAACAGAATCTAGCAGATGGGAAGAATTAAAAAAAGAATTGCTAATTTCTTTGCCCAATCTGGAAATTGAGTTATGGAACAGTACTAGAATATTAACTGAATTACAATACCCTGAATGCTCAGGAATTTTGAGATATTGGTTTGAAAAATCAGAGATCTCACAGGATATAATTGATTTGTCTTTTGAAAAACAGAAAAGCAGTTGGTTAAGCCAAAGATATTTACCAGACTTACATGTAAATGGTGCTATAAACCAACACGTTAATTTGTTGATAGGAAGCCATAACCAAAGGAATTTAGTTTGTGTAAAATTAAAAGAACTCAAATATTTATGTAATAATTTTTTGCTAGAATTAGATGACTGTGTATCATTATTTAATAAAAAAGACCTTACAGAAATAGCAAATCAGGTAAGCATTAAAGTTAAAAGGACTATTAGTCATATAGATGTTTTTATAGAATCTTTATGTTCGGATAAACTAATTTGCACACATATTGAAGAGTTATTATCTTCTTATGATTTTGACGACCTATTAGGGTGTCTAGAAAAATGTTCAAAGAATAAAAAACCAATCCATTTCTCTGAAATCAAGAAAAGCATACATAAAATCATTGATAGTAGTGCTGATGAAAATATCATTACAACCATTAGTCAACTAAAAGAAGATACCTTATTAGTTTTAGGAGATCCTGGAACAGGGAAAACACATGGTATTGCTAATGTAGTAAAGCATTTTAATATGAGTAAAAATCATGTATCAATCTTGATACGAGCAAAATCTATATCAAATAAAGCAACTTGGCATGAAATATTGACAAGAGCACTTGGTTTATCAAATGCTTGGAGTGAAGGTGAAATTTGGCAGGGGCTATCTTCTTTGTCTTGCAGGAATGAACATAGGCAGGTATTGGAAAAAAACAATCCAGTTGATGGAATATATATTATGCCTAAAGTTTTAATTTGTGTAGATGGAATAGATGAGCTTAGGCCCTATGACACATGGTTTAACTTAATTGGTGAAACTGAAGCTATATGTAAAAAGTATCCAAGGGTTAAGTTCTGTTTTACGAGTAGGCCATATGTATTTAATGTAACTTCACCAGATAAAAGAATAATGTCTAGTGTGCTAAGATCAACATCAGATGGGGATGCACCTGTAAGTAGTTTGTTTGATGCATATATAAAAGCATATGACGTAACACTTAATGGAAATGAATGGCTGAGATGGAGCATAAAAACGCCGCTAGCATTAAAAATTTTCTGTGAGTTATATAATCACAAAGAAGTGGAAGCAATAGAACAATCATCAATTACAATTACAAACCTTCTTAATAAAAAAATAGAGAAAATTGACTCTGAATTTAGATCTATATTTAACTACGGATATGACGCTAATGATAATATAGTAAAGAAATCTCTATTAATGCTGTCCGAATATTTTTATTTAAAAAATCAAATTGAAAAAAATGATCTTATTAAAATGATTTCTCAGATTGATTCCTTGAAGATTGCTGCTCCTCAGGAGTGCAGAGATTTAATCAAATACCTTGAAGATTATGGCTTACTGTATAGCGTAGTCATCTATCCAACCTCATTTTTAGAGGAACCTAAAATCTATTATGAGATTGGAATACAGCCAATTTATGATTATTTATATGCAATAATAATTATAGATAAAATTAAAAGAAATGCATTTGAAAAGTTGCCGGATAATTTGAAGAGTAACAATGGGACGCTCCAAATGGCGTCTATTATTCTATTAAATGATTACAACACACTTTTGAGTGATTATTCTGTTTTTGAAAGAAGCTTAAAAAATAATGATTTATATGATTTGATTTTTTATGCGTTAGCTAATGTTTCACCACTTATTGCAAAAGGATATGTTCCGTTGATTAAAAGTCTTTTAACACAAGGAGCTTTCGCTGTAAAAGCAATTACAAATAAAGTTTTTCTTAGCGTTGCAAGAATAGAGGGCCATCCGTTGTCTCCTATAATTTTGCATGAATTTCTGATGGAATTTGAAAATGCTGGACAAAGAGATCTTTTCTGGTCGGTTCCGAGTATATTAGTGTTTTCAATGTCCAAATGGAATAATCGAATAGAGTTAAACTTGCAAAATGAAACCTATAAATTAACTAGTGGTGATAAAGCAATTGGATTGCCATTGATATATGCTTGGTCGCTTACTTCTGTTGATAATGTTAAACGTGCATATTATAGAAAAGAGTTATTCAATTGGAGTATTCTACAACCACTAGAATTTATAGAACTATTCAAAATTACTTATCAGGCGAATGATCCTCAAATGAAAGAGGAACTATTGTCTATCGCCATGGGAATTGTTTTTACAATGCCTACAGATAGTTTGGTAATTGATACGTTTGGCAAATGGGTACTTGAAGAAGTGTTTACAGATGGGAAAATACAGAATACCTTTGATGCAGCGATCAGATACTATTCTCGCGCTATTGCTGAACGGGCATATTCATGTGGATTTATTTCTCAAAAACAGATATTGGAATGTAGGCCACCTTATAAAAGTAGTAGTAAATGTATATCAATGAATATTGATGCTACTGAGGGAACAGTAATGTCTGGATATGGGCCTATTGATTATGATTTGTCTAGATATGTTCTTTGTGATTCAATCAAAAGTCAATTTTTTAACTTACCATTTGGATATGACAGAAACGATAATAATTATGTGTACTACAAAGAAGCGGATGAATTTTTGTCGGTGCATGCAAAACAATTAAACATAAAAAATTTGGAACATCATCAGTTTGTGCTGTCTGCTAGTTATTCATATTTATTGAATTGTGGGTGGAATGAAGAAGACTTTTATGGCGAACCAAATGGAGGAAAAAAAGGAGAAGTTTTAGGAGCAGATATAGCGATTATACGTCAATATCATCCTGCAACTCATGGTTCAAAAAGTAATGTTATGTCTTTTGCTGAAAAATATGTTTGGTGTGCAAAAAATGAAATCCTTGGATATCTTGCAGATCGACTACCTTTTTGCGATGCTGAAACTCAGCACATGGTTGAGGACTATGGTGTTTTAGAAGATTTTATAATTCCAGCACAAGAGATTGACCAGCAAAATCCTGAAGAATTGTCAGATAATGAAAAATGGTATTTACCTGAGAAATTATCGCCGACTATTGATTATTTACAAAACAGGACAGAAAAAGATATTATTCAATGGATTAACGAAGTGCGTATCCCTAATTTTGAATTATGGATTAATATAAATAAGCAGGGCTATAATGTTTCATTAGATTATGATATTGATCTTCTCACGTTATTTTCTTACAATTGTCAGTCAGAACATAACACTGGGGTTGAAACTATGATGTGGATTTCATCTGGATTCATACATGATGCGCAGTTTAAGCCATTTCTAAATGATTTAAATATAAATAATAATGATATTGTACATATATTTAGGGAACCGGAACGTTTTACCGCATCAACAGAATCTAGTTGCTATTTGACCCCTAAAGAAATATGCTGGATGACTTGGAAAAAGGACAAAAACTCAAAGGTTGAAATATATGATTTGAATGAGCCAGATAAGATAAAATATAAAATTATTAAAGCTGTGGAAGACACAGTATGCAATTTTGACGAATATGGGGAGATATATTATAAATTACCTTCAAAATATGTAAGAAGTATACTGGAAATAATTGACGGTAATGGTTACAGATATTATGACCAAAATAAAAAATTAGTGGGTATAAGCTTTGAATATGGTGAGAAATGGCATGATTATCAGAAAAATCTTTGTGTTGATAAAAATACCTTAGAGCAAACGCTCAGTGCCGAAAATATGAAAATGTTTTGGGTTATACGATTGTTAAGAGAACCATCAAGCAAGTCAAAAGAAAAATTCTCAAAGTTGTATTATAGGAGAGATCGGTGTTGGATTGTGTGGTTTGAGAATGGCAAGATGAATTGTGAATTATTTTTTGATGGTGCAGACAGACTAATTTAGCTTGTTTATTGTTTATAACTACATCATAGAGTGAATAATGAAGATATAGGCTTTGCGCTTATGTTCTCTTTTTACATATAAAAGTAATTGCCAAATTCAAGCACCCGGGGAAAATTGAAGGTTGGAAACGTACCAACCGAATCACTACTTTTTATTATATTTTATAGCAGTTTGCCAGAAGCTCTTTCGACCACGGCACAAACTTTTCAATCGGTTCCGGCTGGTGGTTGAAATCGGTATTTGGGATCTACTTTAATAAATATATTAGGTATTCATAAATTAAAAAGGAGGCGGTAAAAAGGAGGCGTGGTTTTCTTTAGAGACCAGGCACTGTAAAAAATGTTCACTATGACGGATAATAATATAAATATTGGCAATACTATACATATCAATGATGTCTAGTGTTTAACAAACAAAATAATATTATCTGGAGTGTAAAGATGATGGATGCTTGTGGCGATAGGCATGTTTATAGGGTGGTTCCAGCAAAACTACCTGTATGCGGTAAGATTACAAAGAGATGGATGATCGTCGACAACAAAATCCTTGTATATGAATTGAATGAATAGGTTGAACTCAAAAGCCTGAGAAAAGCAAGTAATGGAAGAGAATATGCAAATAAGCTCAGTGTATTTTTGAATTTTTTATCAGGAAGAAATATTGAATATGATCAGGCATCAAGGAATGATGTGCTTGCATTTATTGATGCTCTAGTCTATGGATTGTCTAAAAATGATAATGTTTTTAATGTTAAAAATGCATCTGTTACCTACAATACACTCAGCTTGTATATAACGGTCATAACAGAATTCTACAAATGGCTTCATCAGAAAGTGAATGGTAAGTGCCGATAATAGACGGTACAAGATGAAAATTATCAGGGAAATTATATTTCTACGGGCGGATATATGATTTCAACTACTTTACCATTATAGAAAAAAGAATCAGAACGCTGAAATCAAGCAGGGAATATATCAAGTGGTATACGGAGGAGGAAAAGGAAATCCTCATTTCTAATTTTCTTACACTCAGAGACAAATCGATATTTATGGTTACATTGGAAGGACTGCTGTTGTGAGACAAGCTAATTTGCAGTAGTTTAGACAAGATAAACTTCAGGGACAAGAAATGAAAAAAATACAAGAGCGGAAAATAAACTTGTGCTTACTTTACCGGTCTATAGAAATTAATGTAGAATTTTCATACTACATCCTGAAAGGATATATCCTTTAGCCCGGTTGTGGAGTTAGGTGTTGCATTCCTGCAGAGCGCTTTATCGACACAGAGCCGGGCATCAGGTTAAAATTTAAAAACACAACTTAAAATCCGGCAGATATATCAAAGGTTAAAGAAGTCTATATTGAAAACCTTCAAGCATAATGTTTAGAAGCTCTAATCTTTTTTTCCCTATACGGTTGACGATGGTCGGATTAACACCTTTTGCAGCAAATAATTTATTACCATGGTATGAAGCATAGTGAAAAATAAGTTCCTTTAAGTGTTTCTCAGTAATTTTCAAGGCTATATAGTCATCACAGGCTTTAATTATCTGAGCGGCAAGTACTACGGAGCCTGGTACAAAATACAACGAAGGACGATAAAACCAGCCATTTAAGCAAGTTTGAGACAACTGCAGTGTGTTACTGGTCTAAGCCCAAAACAACGGATACAATGGATGAAGGCATTGCATATTTATGAATGTGGGTGCACTTTTTCAGAAGTATTAAATTTGACATGTTTCCTTGAATGAGCCATTGCGAGGTAGTTGTGAAGCTTGAAAAGTTATAAAATATAGTAATGTCAATAGTTTAAGCCATTGAGTGCGTAGATGATGCTCAATGGTTTTTATGTTTGTGCGAACATATCTACTGGATCTTATAATCAATAAATAATCAAAACAATCATTATATTTGCTGAATTATAACGCTTTCAGTTGAGAGATACTGGAAGATGCTATATAATTAAGGTGATATTACATCAATTATAATAACGTGAATCAAGCTGTTAGTAGTCTGTTGCAGCTATTTGTAAAGTAAATGATGAAGCAGGAAAAATAGCAGTATTTGTTAAGCAAAAGAGGTATTGCATATGATTTTATTTGATAATGTGGAATATGATCGTTTCTTTAATCCGCTATGTTGTAAAAACAGAAGGATATATTATGAGTGTATTATGCATTTGATTGAAAAATCGAAGGCTGTTCCATTGCTTTATGAAACAGACGCAAAGGATTGCATCATCCTCTATTTGCGCAATTGCACATATGCAGTAGAGGATGAGAGCGGTAGTGACAATGGTGATGAGCTTATTAGCAGCAAAAAGTCTGATGCTGAGAATGCCGGTACTATATTAAGATACTTTCGTTCTTGTAGCTGGATTTCTGAGCGAGAAATTGGTCGAAGCGGGGACAATATTGCTTCTGTAATGCCCTATTGCAGGAAGATGATTGATTCGATTCAACGTATTTTTGATCGTGATACCAGTGGGTTACTGACAAATCATATATTTGCGATTTATGATACGTTAAAATCTGCATTGGATGCAGAGCATGGACGGACAATCAGGCCTTATTCAAATATTTTGGTTCCGCTTACGAATAATGTTTCGGATTTGAAAAATGAGCTCCAGATTTTGAAAGATAGTATACGCACAATAATGCGTATAGTCATTAAAATGACGGAAGTGAATACTTTTGGTCAGTTTTTGATTAAAGATGAGATGATGAATTTATTCTTTAATGATTATTTTTTTATAAAAAAAGATGGACTTATTCCTGGCTATATAGCAGAAATTGAAAAGATGCTTAGACAGATTATAAATACTGATGTATATAATAATATGATTCGTGAATATGAAACATTAAAGCAAACGGATGAGTATAAGGCTAGAGAAATTATTGATGGACAACTTACTGAAATCCAGGGATTTATCAACTATGACTACGTTAAGGAAATGGATTACATAGATAAAAAGATTAACAATTATTATAATCTGTATTCGACCAGGATGTTGATGGTACTCAGTAATAATACGAATATGCAAACTTATTTGAATGATCTGTTGATGATATTGAAGGAAATGGATTCCGAAGAACGAGAAATAGTACTTGCTGAAATTTCAAAGAGTTACCGGCTGTCATCCTATAGATATATCGGAAGAAAATCCGTTGAGCGAAAGAAAAAACGACACCCAAATATAAAAAGCGGTGCAATTGTTATAAGCTCTTTATCAGATGATGAGAAAGCAAAATTAACACAGGAGCTTTTACATGAGTATCCTGATAGATATAGTGTGGCTCAGGTCGCAAGGTATTTCCACACATTATTAAGTGACAAAGTATCAGTTGAAACCAGTGAACAAAATATAAAAAATAGAGATGAAGCTATGATGATAGCAGCAAGTATTATATATTCTGGTTCAGATGAGTTCCCCTATGTAGTAGAGTTTCTTGGTGGGATGGCCGAAACCGAGGTTGCCAGTATCAGTAATATTAGAATAAAAAGGGTGAGATAATGAGCGACATTAAACTTAATATATCAATTAAAGAAGAAAACAATATTTTGTTTAAGCGATGTATACGTAAACTTTTAGAGTCCACATTTATTGTGGGCGATAAAGATGAAAAACTATATGCATTTATCTCAAGAGAATCTAATAGACAAGATATTTCGGACTATCTGCGAATGATTGGTTTTGATGTATTAGTAGATACTAATGTGAAGATTGCTATGCTAAAGACACATGAAGCAGATGAAGATGTTGTAGGCCTTAAGAGAGCAAATATTTTAACCTTTACAACAGAGCAATATCATTTGCTTTTGGTTCTTTGGGAGGTTTATCTGGAGAACCTCGGATATAATGAAGAAAATTTAGTTATGCGTGGTGATCTGATTGATAAAATTAAAGCTTATGAGGTTGATATAGACAGTAGAAGATTGTCTGCAGCAATGGATTTATTTAAACGATATAACTTAATCGATTTTGATACAAAGGATAAAACAGAAGATGCAATCATCACCCTGTATCCTTCGTTACAATTTGGCTGGGATATGGCACAGTTTCAGACCGTATCGGCTGAATATATGAAAGATGGAGGATTACAAGAGGAGCAGGAAGACTTGGAAGAAGAGGAGGATGAGGAATGATATTATTAAAATCCGTTCGTCTGGTGAACTGGTATGGCTTTAATTATATAACAGTTCCCATTGGATACTTTTCTTTAATTGCCGGGAAAAATGGTAATGGTAAGTCGGTTCTGTTAGATGCTATTAAGTATGCTCTATATGGAGATACAGTATTTAATAAATCCACAGAGAACAAAGGAAGCAGAACTTTGTCTTCTTACACCAGAGGATTATTGGATGCAACGGCGGGAACATATATGAGGCCTGCAGACCAGTTTCCGAATGTATATACTCACATCGTATTAGAGATGTTTGAGGAAGAAATGAAACGGAATTTTGTGCTTGGTACTGTAATAGAGACAAATTCTGCAAATGGTCTTATTGCAAATCGCTATATTATTGAAAATTCAAGGTTAACTGATGTAGATCATGTATATGAAGAAAATGGCTTGACCATTCCATATGATGGTATTGAATTACAGAAAAAATACGGCTTTAAGATGCTGGACGCAATGGCTGGTATTGGAAAGTTTATGCAAAGGACGGGGTTGAGATTAAACACTCAACAGATAGTACCGTTTCGAAGGAAACTACGCAGTATTATGTCTTATGACCCAGATGCGAAGATAGACCAGTTTATTAGAGAAAGTGTCCTTGAAGAGAAAAAGGTAGACTTTTCAAAACTGGTAGAAGCCAAGAATAATATTGAAACATTGAATACCACATTTGAGAAAATAGATACAGAGATCAAAGAACTTGAGGAAATACTTGCTTTGTTTGATGGATTGCAGAATGCCAGAAATACTATTATTACTGATGATGTGAAAATTGCTTATAGAGAGCTGCTTGTAATCAGACGAGATATTGATGAAGCGATAAAATCTATTGATCTGGCAAAGAGACAATTGGAAGAGGATGGTAAAAAGCTGGAAGTGATTCAAAAACAAGAAAAAGATATTCAAGGCAGGCTTAAAAAAGTGGAAGACAGCTTAGATGCTATGGATTGTATAAAGGCAATTCGTGCTGCTGAGGAACGAGTGGAAAAACTTACTTCGCAGAAAGAGGAATTAAATCTAGAGAGAAAAAACTTAGAGGTATTCCAAACAAAGATAAGTGAATTAATTAATTGGTTTGATGAAAAAAATATATCTGTTAATAACCGGTTAATTTTATCATCGCTTACAGCAACCGAATACACGGCAGCTCAAAAAGCAAATGGTATTAAGGCATTCTCAGTTCAAATTCAAAATGTGAGAGATGATCTCTTGGCAGCAATCACAAGACTTCGGGATGAGACAAATAAGAATCGATCTATGCAGATACAGCAGCAGAGATTAATTGACGATTGCAATGACAAAAAAACTACCTTCTCCGAAATCCCGGATTATGTTGCATTAAAGGATGAAATAAATAAGGAATTTGCTAAAAGACATATCCGTTCAGAAGCAAAGTTTGCCTGCGAATATGTAATTGCACTTAAGGATGAAAGATGGAGAGATGCGATTGAATCTTTTCTTGGCAAGAGAAGGTACACGATTCTTGTGGAACCGGAATATTACGATATTGCAGATGATGTGTTAAATGAATCTCCACACAGATATGCACATTTATTTAATACAAAATTATTAATGAAAAAGAAACTGTCTCCTGAAGAAGATTCGGTTGTGCGCTATATTGAAGTAAAAAATTCTGTGGCAAAACAGTATTTTGAATACCAATTAGGTCGCATGCATGCAGTGACAAAGGAACAAGTTCGTAATTTTGAGAATGCTATTTCTAAAGAGGGAAGGGTATCCGTTGCTATGGATAGTTACTTCCTGCAATTTGATAGAATACGTTTTTATTGCTTGGGACAGGAGACAATAGAGCTTAATCGAATTCGTGCAGAAAAAAGATTACAGACTCTAGTTAAGGAAGGGGAAACCTTACGGGAACGGACACATGAACAGGAACAGAAGAAAGGGTATTTAGAGACAGCGCAAAGATATTTTGGCAACTATAATTATGATGCATATCAGATGTGTGAGGATATTTTGCGTAAATGTGAGGTAGCAGCCAAGGAGCTTGAAGACTTGAAACAAGCGCAGCAAAATAATATGGAATATCTGGAAATGAATCAGCTTTACACAAAGTATAAAGGAGAGCTTGAAGCAAATGGCAAAGAGCGTGGTAAAGTTCAAGAATCTCAGGTAAAGATGAATACACAACTGGAAGTAAATCAAGAAAAGGAGATAGAAAAGACTAAAGAGTTAGAAAAATATAATGGTATTATGAATGAATACCAAAGACAGAATTATGATGTATATAAAAAGGCCATTGAAGATTATGACAAATATATATCAAATGACGAAACTGGTACCGGTGGTACTTTAAAAGATCGTGAACGAGCCGAGCGTAATCTTAAGGACGCTGGAAAAAAACTGATAGGTGCGCAGTCTATTTATAACGCTCATAGAAACGTAGAAAGTAGACTTTTAACCGGAGAGGATCAACGTTTTTCATATGAGGCAAGAAAAACTCAAATTTGGATGGATGATCTCCAAGAAATCAAAGAAAAACTCAAAGAGCAGACTAGACGATACGAGGAAATATTCAAGAACGAATTTGTACTGACGGTAATGAAATCATGTGAAAGCGCAATAGATGACTTGAAATTAATCAATGCAGAACTTTCCAGATTAAAATTCAAATCAAAATATGAGTTTGAAGTGAAATATGTAAAAGATGGTTCTGATTATGAGAAGATCTTGGAGTATGCAAAGTATTTAAAGGAGCGTCAGGAGTTAGGAATAACTTCAACTCAAATGACATTATCGACACTTACTACATTCACTGATGATGAAGGAATTGAATTAGAAAAGGAAATTCGTAAAATTATTAATCGCATTATTGACAGTAATGATAAGGAGCAAATTGAAAAATATGCTGATTACAGAAACTATATGGTATACGAAATTTTACTTACAAATGATGTGTTAAATAAGGCTAAACTTTCCAAACAATCTGGTTTTAATTCGGGGGCTGAAGTACAGATTCCATATATGTTGATTTTATTATCTGCGTTATTGATGATATATAATGACAAATTAAATTCTACAAGACTTGTGTTTATAGATGAGCCATTTGCTAAGATGGATCCTATTAATGTTAAAATTATGCTTGATTTTATGAAGAAACAGAAGCTGCAGATGATTTTCTGTTCACCGGATAAGACAGAGTTAATTGGTAATGAATGTAATGTAATTCTTCCGGTGCTTAGAACAAGATCAAATTTAATGGAAATAGGAATTGTTGAAATCCATGAGGAGTGTAGCCTATGAATTGGGAAGAGAAGATACTTGTTTCTCTGGTAGAAAAGTATCGGGGAAGCAAGAAAGATACCGGGGATAATAAAACCAACCGCAGAACTCAGGTAAAGCCAGATAGACTTTATAAGAAATATAAGGCAAATGATGGTGATTTCGATGTAATCACTACAATAAACCATACAGTGGAGAAGCTCTGCAGGATAGGTTTTCTAACCCGTGATCAAGAAAAATTTGGTACACTGCTTCAATGTATTTATCTTGTGGATGAGCAGATTGAACAGGTTGAGGATTATCTACATAAAAAGTATGGTTTTATTCCGAAAGGAATGAAGAAAAATAATGTCCAGGATATCATTTCCAAATATCATGACTTATCAGAAATCTGTAGTATGGAATGCGAACGCTTGCGAAGGGAGCTTGATAGAAATAAAATCCCAAATGATTATGAAACACTTCCTAAAATATTAGATGCGGTTGCTTTTATAGAGAATAATCGAACAGAATTGTTTGTAAGAGAAGCTTCTATGAAAGTTTATGGGGATTCGAAATATTTTGAAGAGAATACATTGGTACCGGTTTGCCAGATGCTTCGCAAATATAAAAATAAACCATGTAACACAGATGAACTGATGGACGAAATTTTATCAGACTATATGATAAAAAAAGAACCTCAAAGATTTAGCATTAAAGGTGATTTTATATTATCTATTTACGGAAAGGAACTGGATTTTAGCGTACTTCCGGATGGCATCGAGCTGGATAGTAATTCTCTTAAAAAAATTGATTGTATCAAGATAAGAACGCAGAAATTTATGACGATTGAAAATAGAACTTCTTATCTGAGATATTCTGCTCCTGATACAGTCACATTTTACCTGGGAGGATATGCAAATCGTTTTCAACGTGATTTTATAAAAAAAGTATATGATGATAATCCTGATATAAAATTCTTGCACTTTGGTGATATTGATGCCGGGGGATTTTGGATTCATCATAATCTTTGCGAAATAACGGGTGTTAATTTTAAGACATTTTGTATGTCGAAGGACGAACTTTCACAGAAACAATATGAAAGATGTCTCCATCGATTAACAGGCAATGATACTGTTAGACTACAAGAATTGAAGGAAATGAGAGCGTATGCAGATACTATTCAGTATATGCTTCAGCACAATGTAAAAATGGAACAAGAGATTATTAGTTTAGAGCTGATGAGGTAAAGAATATTATAGCGTTTTTAAGTATTTATAAGTATATTTTTCATGCTATAATCAGCGGTGAATTTATTAAAAATAAGTGTTGAGCGCAGATTAACTGAAAATATACCCTTACACCAAGGGGGTGCCAGGCACGATGGTCATCATTATTGCACACTCAGGGCACGTTGAAGCAGCAATTCTGATGACGTATTGTGGTTCTGATAAGGAATAATGGGCTTTGACCACAACATATAGTGGTTTGAGAGTGAAAATAGGGTCAAAAATCAGTGAAAAAACACCGTTTTTTGACCCTTAAAAACAAGGCGTTTGACAGATGACATTGGATGTTTGGAGATATTTGAAGTGAAGATGGGTAAATTTGGTTGATATTATAGTAGGCGAATTATATACTATAGATGAACATTTGTATATTTATGTGAAGTAAAATTATGCTAAAGGAGGATATATAATGATTATTTGGTTAAATGGTGCATTTGGTTCTGGAAAAACGACATGTGCCTTTGAATTAAATAGAAGACTTCCTAATTCGTTTGTTTATGACCCTGAAAATATCGGATATTTTATCCGTAATAATACACCAAAAGAGATTCACAAGTCTGATTTTCAAGACCATGGACAATGGCGATTATTTAATTATGAAATGTTAAAATATATTGCCACGGAATATTTGGGTATAATTATTGTACCCATGACCATCAATAATCATCAATATTATGAGGAGATAATCCAAAGACTCATAGATGACGGTATAATTCTAAAGCATTATATTTTGTATGCTAATAAAGAAACCATATTAAAACGATTGAATAAACGACTTGAACGAGGTGAAACTTGGGCAAAATCTCAAATTGATCGTTGTATTGAAGTTTTTGATACTGAAATTACTGAAGAAAAAATCATAACAGATAATAGAAATATTGACTATGTCGTTGAAGAAATTGCAAAAATAAGTGGAGTAACTCTTTTGCCAGACAAAAGAACATTTTTGAAAAAAGGGGTTGATAGAGCAATAACCTTAATAAAACATATACGTTAATAAATGGATTTTATCAATTACGACGCATATATCAAGTATTATGCGCAACTAATAAGATATAAAGAAAATGCAAACTATAGATGTATTAGAGTATAAAGAATTCTAATGCATCTATTTTTATATAAAGAAAATTATATACAGAATATAAAGCTGGTGAAGTTTTAGGTCAAGAAGACCTTAGCGAACTTCGCCATTTTTGGTACTATAAAAAGTGTAAATGCCCCCTGTGTTAGGATAGTTGTCGTAAGATAAATTTTATAGTATTCTCGTAATAAGAGAGAATTAACAGGAGACGACTATGCCAAAAGATAACAGAAATAAGAGAATGTACACCGAAGAACAGAGAGAAGCCCATGCAGAGCGTTGGACAAGAGAAACACGTAATTGGAAGTTACCAGATATTGTAGCATTAAACCCTACAGAGGAAATAAAAGAGATAGCCAAAAAGCAGGATAGTCTGGCTTGAATAAAAAAAGTAGCTTTTATGCCGCTTATCAGAACTTTTAAGAAATCAGAACTTTTTTCAACTGGTCCCTGAATAAAAAGTTTCCAGTCATCTTCAATGATAGAAAAAGTTCTGATTTTCCTTCCATACTTCTATACAAATCCCTTCCGGGTAATTCCAATGAAATCCCTTAGTGATCCATCTTTATTTTTCCATTTTCTAGAGACCTCTTTATCATTTTCGCCTGCCATTGTTGCAAATGCCTCTGCTTTCATACGGTCTGTAACCTCTAGGTACACTTTTGTCGTATCTAAATCGGCATGACCCAAATATTCGGATATCTGGACGATATTAATTCCATCCTCAAGCATATGTTCGGCTTTCGCATGACGAAATTGATGGGCATGAAGTGTCAATGGCACTTCCCTGCACTGTCTGTTTGCGATCTCCGCATATTTTCGAAGTGCTTTTCTGACTGCAGTCTGGCTGATTTTCTCATATTTCCCTTTATGTTTGGTATAGAACAGGTACGCATCCTTTTCCGGAAAGGCACCGTGAGTCTCAAGGATATATTTCTCAAGATGTCCAACCGATTTTGCAAGCAGCCCAAGTGTCCTTACCTTCCTACCCTTCCCGGTAAGTGTGATGCACGGTTTGGAAATATCCAGGTGGATATCATTTATGCGTAGGGACAGGACTTCATCCAGCCTAGCAGCCAGACTATACAGAAGAATCATCATAGCAAGATATCTACGGCTGGACTGCGTTGATGTATCAGGAGCTTCCAGAAGAGCTTTTACTGCTTCACGTGTGAGCCCACTGACATTTCTTCCTTTTTTCTTCATTCGCCGTATACATGTTGCCTCCGCAGGTAAATATCTGTATTCGGGTTCCTGCTTCCCAAGAAAGGATATAAATGAACGCAGTGCCCCAAGGCGGACGTTACAGGTATCATTGCTGTTTGCCTTTGTTGTCTTCAGCCAGCCCATCCACTCCTCAATAAGTTTTGCTTCAAAACAAGCTGCACAAAGAGTGGACGGAGTGACTTTTTTCTCATCCTCAAGCCATCCTATATATGAACCCAGAGCAATTCTATACCCATTCATGGTTGCTTCAGAAGATGTCAGGTTCATAGGGGCATAATCATTTAAAAACCGTGAGACGTATCGGGAGATCCGGATCCCATCAACCTTTGCCGAACGTTTCATCATCCACCTCCAAATCCGGGATGATGCACTCCATGCCTCCCCCTGTTTTCTCTTCTATCAGCTCGTAGAACTTTGGAACTTTCCGGTAGTAATACTGTGTGCTTTTCAGACCAGTGTGTCCCATGCTTTTGGGCAGCATCACAAACCTGTAAAAAAAATCAGAATCTGTTCCATCCCATCTGTTCAGGTTCTCAGTTGCATAATTATGGCGGAAAGAATACGGAACAGCCCTTTTAGGGCCTCCGGATTTCAACACCAATGTCCTGAAGGTTTCCCGAAGCCATTGCGCAGTATGGCATCCGCCTGAAAACCCCGGGAAAAAGTATTCCCTGTCCGGGTAAATGCTGCGGATATGGCTGTCAAATTCTTTTGCCAGTTCCAGCATGCTGTCATGAAGAACAATTCTATGTTGGATGCCTCTTTTCGTTCTCTCAATACTGACGATTCCTGTACTGAGATCAACGTCTTTCACCCGGAGCCACCGAACCTCAAAAGGCCGCATTCCCGTACTGAAAAGGAAACGGAAGATTACCGGGATTACCATTTTTCTATTCCTTCCGGATATAGAATGATTCCGCATGGAAGAAATATGATCACATTCATAAAAGGAGCGCTCAAGTTCTGTATGAGTTAAAACCGTGGGGATGTACGTGCATTTTCCCCATTTGGGAAGGGCTGGAATGGAGATGTCAGCCTTTCCTCTGTTTATTAGATAGCCCAGGAATCCCATGGCCGGATTAACCCGTGCCCTGCAGCTGTTGTTGGTCTCAGTGTCTTTCTTGGCACACCAGCTGTTGACCATTTCCTGGGTCAGTATGCCGTTTCCGTCATCTAATCTGTCGCAATGGGTATCAAATGCATGAAGCAACGGTTCAATGGTGTCTGACCATGTACCCAAGTCCATGCGCCATTTTTTATATTCTATGAATAAGGGCGAAAGAAAAGACTTATAATTCCTCATCCTCGAACACCTCCCTGCTGACCGGAAAATCCTCTATAGAAAGCGCACATTCCTTCAAATGGCGAAAATCCGTGTTCAGATAGTCATCGAGTGCCCTCGGACTTGAATGTCCAAGGATTTCTGTGATGATTGGCTGCGGCACATCATTTTCAAGCATCTTTGCCACAAGGCGGTGCCGGAAAATATGCGTTCCCCGGCGGTCTCCCTTTTGCGTGCGTATTCCTGCGGTATCAAAAATACGGTTCGAAATTCTCTCGATACCTCTAGCTCCAATTGCCCGGAAAGGAGATCTTAACGTTACAAAAATATACGGTATGTCAGCCGCAGGGCGTTCACAGGTTAAATAATCGTAAAGCGCATTTCCTACAGCAGGGAGGAGGGGAAGCCTGACGGGAATCCCGGTCTTTTGCTGAGTGACATTTATCATTTCTGAACCCCAGTCTATGGATAAAAAGTCCAAACCTGCTATATCGCTTCTCCTAAGGCCCGTATACAGCAACAGAGAGCCGACAGCCTTTTCACGGAAAGACAACCCTGAGGCCCCTGAAGTCAACACTTCCGAAACAGACCCGGCTTCTGCCTCTGTCATGTACTGGATGTTTTTTCTTCCACTGCGGATCCGGGGGATGTATCCCTGTATCCTGATGCAGGATGCTTCATCTACGTTGACGCCGCATTCAAGGATATCCTTGATGTACAGGCAATATCTATGCGAAAACAATACACCGTTTTTATTCTTTAATCCTTCCAGCACATCATTTTCTGTAACAGTTAAAAGGTTGCTGCATCCTGCCTTCTGCAAACGCGAAAAAAACCCCCTGCCTGCATACAGCCTTGATGCTTTTGTAGACTCACCAACTCCTTTCTTGTCACAAAACTGTTCATAACAGTCCAGCAGACATTGAAACTCCGGGCACAGGCTTTTATTAGCCTTTGTCTGGACTTTGATATGCACTCTTCTTTCCGGGAATCTATTGTCCAGATCAAAGTTTGCGACTAAATTTATCCGCGATTTTCTTTTTATTGCCTCCCAGCCTGTCCGTTCTCCGATATAGTCAGTGCATACGTCATCATATGAATTCCATGTGTTATTCGGATGTTCTGTGATGAAACCAACAGCGCTCTTTACTAATCCAATGTAGCTGGAAGAGTATCCCAAATTCGTCATATATCTGATCAGCTTCGGATAGGCTTCCTTTAAATGTGTGATATCCATCTTCTATCCCTCCTTCATGAAATAAGGATAGCGGAAATCTTTTGTAAAAACTAGACTGATAATCAAAATGTTTACATTGTATGATAGAAGGTTGACTATCACCAGGCTGAATGAAATCAGAACTTATATCATAGCCGGCAATGCTAAAGACCACATTTTCATGCCGGATGTTCTGATTTCTTAAAAGTTCTGATAAGCGGTGAAATCAGAACATTCTGATTTTGCCGCGAAAGCCTCTTGACAATGAGTTACGGCATGTTAGGCTGATATGCTAGGCATCAACCATGCTCCAGAGCCCTTCTCCTTGTTCATCATGGGGGATGCCGGTGATGCCTGTAGACATGCCGGTGGAGGCTCGTTGTCAAGAGGATCGTGGAATAAATGCGGAAAGAATGTATGACTACAGAATACAGATTAGAATCTTCCGGAATGGCAAAAAGCGGATTGAATATAAAACAGGGCAACTGCCCTTTTAAATAAAAAACTAGAGGTAAAAAGTGTCTGCAAGCCACTATTTCACTGCTAAAAAAGGCGGGAATATGGAACTTGCAATACTATGGAAAATGGAGTTGCAATACTATGGAAAATTATTTTGCAACTTTATTCAAAAAGTACTTGCAAAAAACAGCCTCATGATTATAATATAACAGATACGGAATATTTTTAATAATTACGGGTTTGGAACAGTATTTCGGATGCATCCGGGTTCTTCACCAATTTTGGTTGGTTATCTTAACCTATTTGTCTGTACAAATTTATGGTATCATTATACCTTGTCCCATTACATTGATGATTGACAAAATCCTATTTACCTTCTTCATTTAAAGATAACCATTGTTTTTTTATTTCTTTCATAAAAACAATCAAATAAATAACTCCCCATAGTACTCCTAGCAATATTGTCTCGAATAAGCTACCAATTATAATATCTAAACGAATAAAATATTTTATATGATAGAATAATAAACCTAGTAAGACGTTTACTATTGTTATAAACCCTATATTTTTCCAAGGCAATATTTTTATAAACCTAACTTGTACAATCTTGGCAGTAAAAATCAGTTGTACTAAATTGATAATAAACTGACTTAGAAATGTTGCAATTGCTGGCCCAATAAATCCTATAGCCTTGAATAAAATATAATTAAAAACTATATTTAATACGAGTGAAATAATAGAACTGTAGAATATGAATTTTGTCTTACCTTTTGCATTAAGTATCATTCCAAAATAAGTACACCTTAATAAGAGAACTATAGTATAAATTCTAAAAACTGATACACCTGGTAAATATTTTTCAGAATATAATAGTGTAATAAGATCTGGTGCATATGTGAAAAATCCGGTAGCGAGAAAACAAATTATCAAATATGATAGAGTCGTAGCGCTTCCCCACAAATTTACTGCTTCTTGATGCTGATTATTCTTTAGCAGTCTAGCTAATTGAGGTAATAAAACTGCTGTCAGTGATGTAGCTACAATTGTAATAGGCATTTCTTTAGAGGCATTGGCAAAAATCGCTAGTTGCTCCGTATTAAAAAACTTACCAATCATCAATTTATCAAGTTCAATATTTAAAGTACCAGCAACAGAAGCTAGTCCTAGAGGAATCGAAAACGACAACACATTTATAATAATCCATTTATCAAATTTAATTGTTAACTTACTTGCTATATTCTTTACAATGACATAAACACTAATAGCAAATATAGCTTCGACAAAAACAAATAGAATCATATATACATGAAAATCCCAGTTGTATAATTGAGCAATAAAAATAAGAATTAGTAAAGCTATACTATTTGAAATTCTATAAAACATTATCATAGAAGTTTTCTTGTAAATAACTAAAACATTATCTACACTTTCCATAATGATTTTTGTCCATGGAAATATCGCGAATACAAATACGAAATTTTTAAGAAGTTCATTATTAAAGTACTTTACTATATAAGATATAGAACAAACTAAAATTAGATCTACCATGATACTCAAAATTGTACTAATTGTATAATATACAGATAGAAACTTATTTCTTTCATCATCATTTTCTGCACGTGCCAAAAAATAATTAATGCTATTTGGTAATCCTAACATAATTAATGATGTCATTAAATTTACAACTAATAATATTTGAGAATACGTTCCATATTCTTCCAATGTCCGAAATCGTGATAATAAAATAGCTGTTAACATTGATATTATCATAGTCATGACTTTTGAAACTGTTAGCTTTATTGCATCTTTTCCAATTCGATTGTCACTCAAGAATTATATACACCCCTTGTACAATATAGTATGCTCTCGAAAAGTCGGAGAGCTTTAAATTTGTATATTTCAAGGTTCAGCATTTTAGCTTCACCCCTACTTTTTAGTCAATTTTCCTTATAGAATTTCCAGATATGCGTTACCATTTTATTCTTGTATTACATTAATTTACCTCTTAAAGTTTATTACAATATCCTTCAAAACAATATTATGTAAACTAAATTTATTTTGGAGATATATGATTATGTTACGAGTGTGGATCCCTCATTTTGAATATCAGAAGAAACTTTATGTTAGGATGTCTATTCAATATGAAAAACAAAGGAGCAGGGTGGTTGAAATAATTAAGAGTATCTCGAAGCTCTACCTTCTCAACCTAGATAACCCGCTCCCTGTTATCAAGCCTTTATACCCCGATTTTGGCCGCTCCGCTAAAAATCAGCAAAGTATAATACGCTCACTTATATTAATGCTTGATCAACAAGTTTATTCTATCACAAAATGGTCCAAAAGGGTAGCCTCAGATACTCTAATTTTTTACATTTGTGGTTTTGAAGATAGAGCACCTATTGTAGCTTCTTATTATGACTTGCTAGTTCGTTTATGGATGAAAGAACGTAAATTTCACTTAAGCAGGAAGCTTAAGGTTAAGCATTTTGTCCGTAAACCAAGTAAAAAGCTTAAAGCTGGTCAAAAACTACCCCCTAAACATTCAGGTTCGGTTAAAAAATTAGTAAAAAAGGCGGTCAAAGGAAAACTCAAAAATTTCTGCCCAGAAAGAATCCTACAGAAGCTTTTAGCCCGCTGTGTCGTTGATACTTCCGCTCAAATGGGTATCCTAGGTAATAATAGCAATTTATCTGTTGCTTTTGACAGCTCTCCTTTTTATTCAGGTGCCAGCGATTATGGCGTCAAAGTCTGTGATTGTAAATCTAAAGGAATCTATAACTGTGAATGCCCAAGACGCTTTTCTGACCCTGATGCAAAATGGGGTTGGGATAGTTATCGTGAACAATGGTTTTTTGGAGATACACTTTTCAATGTTACAGCTTCTGATAGTCCTTACGATCTTCCCATCTCTATCAAAATAGTACAGGCCAGCCGTCATGATAGTATTTTAACAGTTTTCGCGCTTGATGATATTCATAATTTGTATCCCAATATTCGCTTTAGATATTTTATTGCTGATGGTGCTATGGATAATTACCCAACCTATGACCTTTTAAAATATTATGATATGCTACCTTTTATACTCATGGATTCCAAAACAAAGGCTAAACTTAACTATTCTCACCCTGATATTCTTTGTTTTGATGATAAGGGTCACCGTATATGCAATGGTGGTATTCCTCTTGTTAACTGGGGTTATTCTAATCCCAAAGGTATTAAATACCGTTGCTGGTTTGCTGTAAAAGGTTTGAGCCACCTGCAGATTGTAAATGCTCCAATAGTAGTTATGGCAATGTAGTGTATATTAAGCCTGACTTTGATCCAAGAATGTTTCCTCCTGTTCCTTGCTATTCTGAGGCATATAAAAATAAATTTAAAACCAGAACCTCTGTTGAAAGGTTTAATAAACGAATGTTTGAGGATTATGCTCTTAAATATTACGGTTCAAGAAGCTCCATGATGAGAGCATCTTTAGCTACTTTTACAGTTGTTAATATTCATTTGGATGCTTGGATTAAACACATATGCTTTAATTTTATCAATATAATCGAAAAACAAGCTGCATAATGCATAAAATAGTGAAATAGTTATATCATACCAGCACACCTTTACAAGGTTTGTTTGCTATGCTCTTTTTTCGGTTATCCTCTCGTAACAATATGCGGTTTTCAAAGATCCATGTTTAATGCTATACAAATATCTACTTATTTCCAAAATTAATTCCTGTATTTTCTTGTTGACTCCTTATCAACAGAATTTCCAGTTACTTTTCGAGAGTCTTCTTGATATTGGCTTGCGAAACCTATATCATAATATCACAGGAGTCTTTTTTACTCTAGGTAACACTACTGTTTATTCTATTCACCCCATCTCAGATGGAGGATTAATATACTGTTTCATTAACTATTATTTATTATACTATCTTTTTATGTTTGTACCAAAATTTAATTAATTTAGAACTCACTTATTTGTTCATTAGAATATCATATTGATCTACTTGTATCTTATACATCTCAGCATACTTTCCATTCATGTTCATAAGCTCGTCATGCGAACCTGATTCTACTAATAGACCATCTTCTATAAAAAATATTCTATCCACATTTTTCACATTAGCTAACCTATGAGATATTAATATTACAGTTTTATTGCTTGCAAGATCAAGTACCGAATTGAGTATTTCATTTTCTGCAATTGGGTCAAGTGCACTTGATGGTTCATCTAGTATTATTATACTACAATTTTTTACATATATTCTTGCTATAGCAAGCTTTTGTAACTCACCTCCAGAGAAAATTGCTCCTGTATTTTTAAATTCTCTTGTTAATACAGTATACATTCCCATTGATATAGAATTCACCTTATCATATAACCCCACAAACTTAAGAGCATTATTTACAAGTTTCTCATCTTCTGCCTTGTTAATCATAGGACGCATTAACACATTTTCAGCAATTGTCATAGCATATGTCTGATAATCTTGAAAAACTATTCCTATGTTGTTTCTCAAAGAGCTAACAGTATAATTTTGATATAAAGTATCATTTAATAGTATTCTTCCTTCTGTAGGATCATATAGTCGTGTTATCAGTTTAACAAGCGAGCTTTTTCCAGCCCCATTCCTACCTACAAATGCAACCTTTTCACCTGAAGATATCTTTATATTGATATTCTTTAACACGATTTTATCTGTGTTTGGATAAATAAAAGTTACATCTTTAAACTCAATTGACTGCACGTTAGTAGCATCTATACTATTGTGATTTTCACTAATTTGCGATGTGTAATTAATTAAACCTATAAAATTATCTATATATATGCTATTCTCATACAGCTTTGGAAATATATCTAGCAATTGAGATATTTGGTGAGAAAGCTGCTGTGAACTACTCCACAATGCAATAAAATCAGCGATACTTAAGCCCTTATCCAGAACTCTATATGATAAGTACAACATAATAGCTGAATTGACCCCAGACCCTAAAATACTATGTGACCCTAGGTATTTTGAAAGCTTTTTGCCATATGTCCCTATGAGTGAAATAAGGTTGTTTGAAGAAGTATTAAAAATAGATTTAATAAGCGATGAAAGCTTATCAAAAAGACGGATATCTTTTGCATATTCCCTTTGATAAAACACTCGTTGTGCATAACCTATCTCTCTTTCAAGCGGAATTTTCTCCTCATAATATTTATGCTGTATTTTAATAGTTTTTGTACTACAATAAAAGTATATTGCTACATTTGTAATAACAAACATAAGTATAATAGGATCTAAGCAACTAATTAAAGTCACCAATGCACCTATGCCAGATAAGCTTCCAATCAAAGATGAAAAAGTACTTAATACAGCAACTGCTCTACTGCCTGCTTGTTGAGTTGCAAGAGTAAATTTGTTAAAATATTCTGAGTCTTCGTAACATTCGTAATCCACTTCCATTGCCTTTCTAAATATTTCCATTTGCATTTTTTGTCTTAATATTTGTGTATTTCTAGGTATTATTCGTTGTTGTAACCAAATATTAATGAATGAATAGGTAATATTAACTATCGTTATCCCTAGTACAGATAATGAAACCACCTTAAAATTCGTACTTTTTGTTATCGTATTAACTACATGTCTTTGAAATAGAATATTAAATACAGAGATTATACTTGCCAAAATTGCATTTAAAATGGTAATAAATATGTGACTTGGACAAAATCTAGCCACGTATTTAAGCATCAACATGTTGTTTTGTATAACTTTTTTCATATTTATACCCATCCCTTTCACTCCGCTCAAAACACAAAATATAGATGAAGAAGGGTTGTCTTTGAGCAATTATTATAAGTCATAGAGATCTCAACACACTACAAATCACGGGGAGGTGAGTAAGGCCTGACTTGTTAGATGACTTTATATTTATATGTGTAGACTATCTTTTCAAATATTAATGAGTGGTCTGCCCTGATTAGATTGGACATACAATTACGTTAGTTTACTGCCATTTTTTCAAAATTCGTCCATCTTTCGTTAGACCAATTGTTGGTCTCCGAGAGTACCTATGACGACAAGCATCCCCATATGATTATGGTAGCTAAAGCAAAACAACATATTATGATATGCGCCTTCGTAGGATAGTGGCTACCGCCCTCGTCAAGGATATCATACGGATCCCTCTTATTGTAAAGGGGAACTTCGCCAATCTCTACTTAATCGGTCTTAAGCTGCTTTTCCCTTATTTTGCAGTAATTATTTATATATTCTCTTGGCGATTTATATCCCAGTGCGGAATGTAAACGCTTTGAGTTATAAAAGCACTCTATATAGTTTATTATAGTCTTTCTTACCTCTTTTCTTGTTCTAAAATGGATTCTATATATCAAACCTTTCCAAACCTTTCTTTAAGCTTGAGAAAAATGATTCGGTACAAGTTTTATTAAAGCAATTACCTTTTCGACTCATACTCTGTACAATTTCATTATACTCTGGAAGCTTTCTGTTCTTTTTGATATACTTTGTTGTTTTTGTTATTTTAGGCCATAGACCTATACTCTTTTATTTGACGATGTCATGTTCTTATCACCCGACAGCTATCCTAACAATGAGGATGTAAACAATTTGTTATAAACGCCATCTATATATAAGGTTGATCTATCAAGCATTCTATTACTCAGCAGCACTTACAAACATAATGTTAAGGTGCCAGTGCTAGCACCTTTAAAAAATCATTGGTAATTTGCGGCTATGTACCATAACCAGTATAACACTCACTAGAACAATGTCCAGAACAATTACTACCAAGTTGCCAAGGTACCACAACCAGTATAGCACCCACCAGAACAATGTCCAAAGCAATTACTACCACAATCACCGCCACATCCTTCACTACACATTTCAGAACAAGTGTAGAAACATGTTATAGAACAATCATAATTGCATAATGAACTACAATAATACGGCGAACACATATAATACACCCCTTTCATTCATTGTAATAACTTCTTATAAAAACACACCCAAACTGATGCATTTTTACGTTATAATGTGCAGCACTACACATTAAAAATACATAACTCTATCAGCTTAGTTTTGTTTTGCCATAAGAAGTTCTACTTAACCTCTTTGAAGTGTATGACTATTGAGCTAAAACCTCATTGGTCTCGAAATTTATACGCCAATTTTTGCCTTCCCATTTATTCTTTTGGCTTGTTACAGTCCACCATTGTTCAAATAATCTCACTGTTGTTCCATAATCTGAAATAAGTTTGTTATATAATTTTTCATTTGCAGGGTCGATTATTTTCACAAGATTTTCCAAAGCTATTTTTTTTTCAAATAAATTTTGAATCTCCTTTTTTTCATCATCAGATAATTTCCAAACCACTTTGTTCATAATAATCTCCTTTCCGCTGCTGTCGCTGGCGGCACAAATAATAATGAAAAATGGTGTGCGACTTCACCAAATTTACTACAATTTATTCAAGGGGAAGATATACTACAAAGCACGGTGTAGGTAGTCATAGATTGCTCTTATCGACTTTAAACAGTATAATAAGCAGTGTAAGAATCATCTTTCAAGCATAATTAAGTGGTTCTTTAAGACCGCACGCTAACCATTGCTTTAGCTACTCCTTAAATGTGTGGTGATTCATTCAATGTCTTCCTCCCCAATTATTAAATTTTATTTTATTCTAAAGGGGGTTGTGCTATGAAAGTTATTTACCCTATTTCCTGTGGTGTCGATATTCACAAAACTTTTCTTGTTACCACACTTATTACTTCCCAGGGAATTACCCCTCACTATCAAAAAAACGCTTTTAACCTTTCAATAATTCCATATGCCAATACAAGCAGTGACTGATTAATAGTAACTGCTTCAACGTGTGTATAGAAGCTACTGGCAAGTACTGGGTTTAGTCCACAAACTATTGTAGGATACCATCCGTATTATTGTTGCTAATCCAAAAATGGGTCAAGGTTGTAAAAGGAAATAAGGATGGTGCAAAAGTCTCCAAATGGATTGGTGACATTTTCCGTCTTGGTTTAGTCCCAGGTAGCTAAATTCCCGATAAACCAATCCCGTATTCTTCGTGAATACATTCGTTACCGTTTCAAACTTGTTTCTTGTAAAAGCACTGAAAAGAACCGTTTTCAGAATGCTTTCACTGCTTGCAATATTGCTCTTGACGCTGTCGTTTCTGACATATTTGGCAAATCTGCCTCATCCATCACAGACTACTTGATCTCGTCTAATTCTTTTGACCTAGATCATTGTTCTACTCTTCTTAAAGGACCCTTGAAAACGAAAGTAGATGAGGTAGTTAAATCCATTGGAGCGTATCAGATGATCAAGGAGCAAAAGGAACGTATGGTAATAGTTCGCTCCCAGCTTGATTTTGTCGATTATTCCATTGCAAATCTGGATCAGATGCTTGGTAAGATGGTAGCTCCTTATGGGAGTATAATTTCTCTGTTTTGTACTATTACCGATGTTGAGGGGGCATCTGCCATTACCATCATCTACGAGATTGGTACAGATATGTCTCAGTTTGCCAACTCCAAGCGGTTATGCTGCTGGGCGGGATTATCGCCTGGCAACAATGGATCTGTCAGTAAGAAGAAGTCTGTTAAAGCTTTATGTGCCGGAGTCTACCTCAAACCTGCATTGGTACAAGTCGCTCATGCTTCCATGAAATCCAATACATCTCCTTACTACAAGAACAAATACGAACATATTTGCAAAAGGAGGGGCAGAAAAAGAGTCATTATTGCTATCGCAAGAATGATACTCACCGCCATATACCACATGTTTGTTACTGGTGAAGAGTGAAATCCAAGTGTTCTGTACAAAATTGTTTTTCCACAAGAAATACAGGAAAAACAGAAAGAAAAAGCTATTAAACAAGCTAAAAAGCCCCTGATTTCCGAAGGCATAATAAAGATACTGACATTATTATGGCTTAAGCTAACAATTATTAATATTAAATTTTCAAGGAGCAACAGTACCTTTATTTAAGTACATTCTTTTTAAGTTATACTGAGATATTTTTCACGCTAATCTCCATTATTTTAAGTTTACTTTTCAAAGGTAAATGAATAATCTAAGATCGAAGCATCCTTATATGGACTAGTACATAACCAAATATCTTTTAATATAAAATACTCATAGTAAAAGTACATACTACACACTAAACAAATCAAGATACAGTTAGCACAAAGCTTAATGGATCACATATGTATTATTAATACAATTTCATTATCACAATCATCTTCTTCTATTAAGTTTAATTATCTTTGTTTTTCTTTTGTTTTCTCAGTTTTGCAAATTGAAAATAGGGAGCTTTGTTCGTACATATAGCGCACTATACATATATTGGTTCTTTATGAGTATCACAATAAAAGATGCATCATCTTAACATGAGTCAGATTTTTTACTGTCAATAACATTACTAGGAAAAATAATAGATTTCATAAATACTTATTCTTAAAATTTTTTTCTTTAACTCAAGGGAACGCTTTTTCCAACACATTTGGAAAAGCATCTGCAGCAATTATTACCAACTTCCTCTCTGTGGATGAGATTGTATGTATTAGGCTTAAAGAGCTATCAAACTTCATCAGTGAAAAGGGAAAAAACTGTTTCCCAGATATATGTTCCCCCTGAAGAATAATGCTCTGTTATTGCTTTTTCGACATGCTTAAATTATTAACTTATGCATGTCTATTTGAGTGCTGCTTTTCTTGCCTTTTTCTTCTATAAATCAGGTTTTCAGCGGGTTATTAATTCCAATTGAGTTTTGTACATTTAGCACAGGACTATATAAACCTAAAATGGAAGAATGTATGCATTGATATTGATATATATGCAACCTTTTTCAATATTTTAAGTATTAATACTTGTAATATCCTGTCAAAGCTCCAACATTATCAATGTAAATACTCATTGGATCTTTATATTTAATTGATGAAATTATATCTTCAATATTCCAGTTAGTCTCCACTTGGTATTGCCTTGAGATTTCCCTTTCTATATAGCTTTTCCTGCATTGATATGAAGGCGACACATTGACTTCATTAGTCGCTGATTCATTGAGATATATACAATTTATACATTGATATGCATCACATAAACTGCATAATGCATTGTAACTTGTTTTGTACAAATGCTCATTTTTAAACCTATTTATTTCTTCCCCTATATTAGCAATATGACTATCTTCACGTGATGAATAATAAGCAGAACAGACATAAAGTCTACCATCAGGAGCATATGAGAAAGAACGTTCTCCCGCTTTACAATTATTACGCTCATTTATATAACATAAATCTGTAATTAAATTTATCTCCTGTTTGAGACCAGTGGTCATAAAAAATTCAACAAGACGATTTTTAATAGTTATTAATTGTTTTCTATATTCAGCCTCATTGAAGTTCTCATCTAAATTTAGCACATTTACATTTATTCTCTTTACTATGTTTAACAGTTTTAAAACATAGTAAGACAGATTTTCAATTTCTTTAGAATCTATATTGAGCATACATTTTGATATTCCTCTTATGGAGAGATTTAAATCATCTTCCTCAAATACATATAGACAATCTCTTAATTGGGAAGCTTCCTTATGAAATTTTGCAGGCACTATATGTAGTATGCGATATTGCTCATACTCCTTTATATTTGCAAAATTAAATTCATTACTTGAATGTACAAATATTGGGCTAAAAAAGTTACTACGTGCATATTTTAAACCTATAATAATATCATGATAATTCATTGTATTTGCTGTTACAGAAGTATTTTTGTGTTGGCAGTAGGTTATGTAATCATCTGAAAGTAAAAAATATAAGCTCTTATGATCTCTTTTAAGAGCATCCCTTTCTATACCATAGAGGTTAAATAATTTGCTGAAGTAATAATCATTAGCCCGAACTCTTGCTTTATGCATTTTGCATATGTATTTAGCTCTACTAAAATTGGTGGGTGTATTGGCTTCATCGTAGTTGAATCCTTGACAGAAACCACAGCCACTTGCAACTTCACAATTAATACATTCTTCATCACTCTGCAATTTGATCATAGCAGTTATAAATGGGCGCACCTTCTCCATATCTATTCCATCATCAACTGTACCAATGACCCATTCCTTTTTATTATTAAGAGAATAGTCCTTATATCGCAAACATGGATAAATGTTTCCATTTGAACCAAGAGCAATCATTTTACCCGCTCCACAATATGTTTTATTTAAATCATCAGAGTTATAATATCCACCGATATTTTCATCAAAAAATGTACAATAATATTTATCATATAGCTTGTTATGTAAAACATAATCCGCCAGTTCAACTAGTTGTTTTTCAAATAATAAATCATCTCCTTCCTGCCAAACGTTTTCAAAAACAACATTTGAAGCAATATTAGTAATCCCATTATTCCAAAGAGAGATGATACTCTCCTTAATAAATTTTAGATCACTACTTGCAAATGTTACTTTTGTACTACCACCAAATTGTGAAATCCAGAGAGGGATGTTTTTTTTAATAAGTTCATATGAACCGCTACCATTAGGAAATACTCTATGCATATCGTGCTTTTCTTTTGTTCCATCTAAAGTTATGCTAACAGAAAGCTTTCCCATGTTTTTATTTATAAAATTTTGTATATGTTCATCTGAATAATTTACACCATTAGTACATATATTTATCCGGTAATTCCAATACCAGTCATGATCCTTCTCAAAAGCTACAATCTTAAAGTAATCACTGATCTGATCAATCAACTCAATTTCAATAAATGGTTCTCCACCTATAAATTCAATAATTACTGCTTCGTTTGTGCTTATATTCCCTGCAAAAATATAATTAATAAATTTTTTGGCAGTTTCCAAACTCATTTTTTTATTTGAGCTTTTATGAGTTATATAGCAGTACTTGCATCGTAAATTACAGTCCTCAGTAATAATAAAAGTTATCGATTGTGCATTGGAATCTTTCCACGCTGGAATAAACTTTCCTACCTTGTATTCTTTTCTTTTTGTATCCTTAAAAAGTATAGAATAATTCAATTTACACCCACCTTTCTTTTAAATACTTGTTTATAGATCGCTAAGCTTTTGCCTCTTGATGTGCTTTTTAATAAAAAAACTCCAAAGAAGTAGAAGCTGTTTTAGCAATTTACTGTACAGTATCTAGACATATTACAGAGCATGTTAATTGAAAGTATTAATGCTGCTAGTACCTTTGAAGAGGTTATCTGTTTTAGAAAGCGAGTACAGCTGCTAGTTGTTTGATAATCATGCAATTACCAAAAGACCAAAAGAATTTATGTTCGTAAAATACAATATCCATACCCTAGCAAAAGCTATAAACAAAACATGACAAATAAAAATCATTGAGATTCATTAATGATGACATCAACCTTGTGTTCTTTAAAATCTAGATATTCCGACCTTTAATGATGTTAATTAACACTTTGCCTGATTTAATTGATTTTAATGTTTGCGTGTCCATTGTTATAAAAGTAAACAGTACAGGCTATGTCTCAAGTCGGTAGTTAAGTACCTCTCTTGTTGCAACATAATAATTTCCACTTTTTCACACTGTAAACTTTTTAATATCACTAGGATCATGTATTTTCTTAGCATTCTCCTTTACCCGGCAGGTGCTTACTGAAGATAATACAAGGTCTAAATTTGGATATTACTTAACAGTTCTATAACACCACCTTTGAGGTATCATCTATCGCACAACAAGATTATTTGCTACTCTTCAAGCTAAGGAATCACATTTTTCACAAGTTTTACAGCTATTCCAAATTTCGTCTATTGCTAATCATAAAACCTATACGCCACAAATCTATACAGATAATTCACGTTATTACCCATAACAAATAAATATTAATAACTTGTGATATAAAGTAATGCATGTCCAAATGTTTTTATCTATTTTTTAGTATAACCAGAAGGATAGATAAAACAATCAAGTTTTTATCGAACTTAACATGTAGAACATTATTATGGTAAAAAATATTTTGGCAAAAGATTTCAGCTCTTCTGGTATCAGTTATAGCACAATCTTGACTTTTACATGCAGCAAAAGTTCACATAAGAAGCTTGAATATGACAAAAAAATAATAAAAGTACTTAGGAGCCCCTCTATAGAGTATTTTTGATGAAGGTTTCATACAAGAATTTAATTCTATAGACTCCATCTGTATACAACATGGACATTATCATCAAGATAAACAGGAATTAGCTCCTTTTCCAAAAACATAATGAATAGCAATAAATACTTGGTATGGTTCGCCTTATCGAATTACCGGAAATACTAATCTTGGTCAGGTACCTCCTACTGGTATTTTATTTTGCATGATTAGTATTTGTAGGATTTTATACATCCAGCCATGTTAATTTTATATAATTTTCAATGTCCACTTACCAAAACTTATAAAATTGTTTTACTTTATTAATAATAGCATAAACTAACAACCTTGTCAATTCTTTTCCAGTTCTGGCAGTTCTGAGGAGTAAAAAATTATATACTATTTTTGACCCTTGGGTTGGAAATTACATTTAGTCCGAAATATGGCATTTGGCATTTCCCCGTTTATAGCCAAAAATGTTAAATAAGATATACATTTTTTCTTTTTATTTAATTAAACCCTTTTATTTGCATCACTTCCTTGCTATAACCTGAATTCTGCACACA
>Ga0116195_1000406_pt1 | contig 39182 bp, 40 predicted proteins | sample AD_SCU002_MetaG_FD_89881 | JGI IMG/M metagenome (GOLD analysis project Ga0116195, IMG submission 89881) | Active sludge microbial communities of municipal wastewater-treating anaerobic digesters from China - AD_SCU002_MetaG | ecosystem: Engineered > Bioreactor > Anaerobic > Digestate | place...
AGCTTTCTTTCCTTCTCACCTAAGGACTCCTTGGATATCTTCAATAATCCTGTCATCTTCTAGCCGTGGTAGTCCGTCCCTTCATGCTTAGGTATCTCAAAGGTATCGTATAAAACGCCCCCAAGGACCCCCGTCATGAATCCCTTGTCATAGTCAAAGACAAGCTGGATCTTCCTGTCTAGCCTTGTTAGAATCAATCTGCCCTCGGTGTCAACTGCGACATTGAAGTTGTCACGGTCCATTGAGGTGAGTATGCCGTCAGACAACGGAACTACAACAAGATTGAATCCGCCGGTGCACTTTTTTGGGGAAAGGGGGAGGTGCTGTCTGACAGAGTAGACAAATCCTTCTTCATTCTGGCTATGCGAAACATCAAGCACGAGCCTGTTCTTGGCCCTATCTCTTAAGCCCGTATCCCTTCCTCCCAAGATTTGAAAAGCAGACGGGGCAGGTGAAGTTGTGCTCCGCCGGATGCTTTATCATGTTGCCGCATGTCCTGCAGTAAAGCGGCCCGGTGTCGCAGTCCGGGCATTTGAGCTCCAATCCGCATTTAGCGCACCTATGAATCTTTTCTTTCCGCTCGATAGCTACCGCATCCTTTGCTGCAAAGCCTAACGTAATGGAAGTGGACTTTTCTCCCCTCAAAATAAACGCTTGTTGCAGGCTCGCCGTTTGTCAGCGTGCACTTGATAGTCGGGAGGATCTCGCCCCTTGATCTGCATGTGGGGCAGAGGTGCTCAGGGATTAGAAATGTCCCGCAGTGGGGGCATCTCTTCTTATCCTTTGTATAGCCGGTCGACCTGCAGCTGGGGCATTTCATCAGGCATCAGACCTTGTTACAACCGCTCTCGCAGTCTTTGTTAAAGTCTGGGCCGGATATAATATTTCCATGGGAGTCGTATTCGTTTTGTGGGCTTGTGTACCCTGAATCCCCGCAGCCCGGATAAATCGTGCCGTGTTTTTTGCACCCGCATTTTTGATATATACCTATTATTGGCCCTTCCCTGGCTTTCTTTAGGGATTCTTCGTCATCCTCCCCTTTGAATCCGGTGGCGTTGTATATATCATTTGCAACATTCAAAAGCCAAGCAGCTGAATCTTGTTCCCTGTGCATCTGCCACAAGTATTCTTGGCCAACAAGTTTGCCAATATCCGTATATATCCTAAGTGTCCTTCTGGCCCAATGCGGCAGCTTGAAAAGAACATCAACATTTGCCTCCAGATATTCGGACAGCAGATTCTTTCTCTTTATGAGTTCAGTGTATGCGTTGATTGCATTGTCCATTGAATCTTTTGATCCGGATGCCAAAAGATACATGGCCTTCTTGTATTTGGCCCAGTCGATTTCATCCTTTTCCAGTGCTTCACGGCCCCCGTATTTTACCAAGAGCTTTCGCATTAGATCTCTTGCTTCGTCCATCTGTATTTTGGTCACGCCTTTTGTGTAGTTCGCATCGAACTCCTGGCCTACCGTATCGTTGGCTTCCGCCCATTCTATATCTACGGGCATGGGATTTCCTCCAACACATTTGGCGTGCCAGTGTCAGGGGCAGCCCATCTTTTCATCCTTCCGATCTCAATCCAGTCGCCTTCTGTTATGAAGACTGAACTCCCTTCAGAATCTGTGATGGTGCAGCTTTCTACCTCTTCGCCGTTGTGGATTGAAGTCGTGCTAAAAAATGTCCTCAAGCTTCCCCCTTCTTTGCGGCGAAGCTCCATTGAAATAGGGCCCTGCCCTTTTCCCAGATGGCCCGGAACTCCTTCTCGGTCACGGCGTCGTCATAGAGCGCCTCATCGACCGTCTTAAAAAACTCGGCGAGCTCGTGGATCTTAGTCTTCACAAGCTCCCACCCTGCAAAGGCCCCTATACCTAGCGTCACAAGGTATGGGAGGATCTTCGCAAGGACCTCAAAAACCTGTATTTCGGACATCTAAAGTCCTCGATGTCCAATATTATACATTAGTGTTTAAAAAGATTGTCCTTTGATTTATAAAATGCTATAAAATATTAAGATTTATTTTTAATAAAATATAAAATGGCAACAGTTAGAGATATTGCAAATACATAAGAAAACCAAGGGAGCCCAACGTTTTTTGGAGTAGAAGTGCTATTGAGTGTTTTTGTATCAAATAAATATAACTTATATCCCTCTACGGCTAAATATTCCCCTTCCCTAGATAAACTAGAAATATATGAATATGGGGCATCTATTGTAACCTTAATTTCACCAGTCCTTGCATCTATTATAATTATTTTATCTCCGGGGAAAAGATAAATATAGTTCCCATCATTTGTAATTTTTATATCGTAAAATCGCGTGTAACTCCAGGTATCAATATCTGTTTTCCATAAAACTTCAGCATTTCCATTTAATAGCGTAATTTGGTCAGTAAATTTGTTTTCAGAGATGTATTTCTCTCCTCTAGTTATTATGTATTTACCATCGGGTGTCGTAGAAAATGCGAGAATAGAATTATCTGGAGAGTATTCTATTTGATTGCCCTTTCTATCAAAGATGTAAATTTGATATCCTCCGAGTGATGGTGCAATTATTAAGTTTCCATTTTCTGAAAAGTAAAATTTTCTCACAGGTTGTTCAGTTTTTCTTTCCCAAAGTTCCCTACCGTTTTTATCAAACAACTCCACCTTATAATTGGCATATTCTATATCTTCATCATCATATTCTGCCGTTCCAACTGCAATTAAATTTAATTCATCAGAAGCCACTATATAGTGAAGGTCATCATTCGGGTGTCTCCAAAGCAATTTCTTTCTAATGTCATACATTTCAAAACCTTCTCGGGTATTGATAATTACATTGCCTGAAGAATCGACATAAGGGAACATTCCACCGTCATATGTCCAAAGAGGAGTGCCAGATTTATTAAAAACGTATACCTTTTCACAATATCCATCAATATTAAAACTATACTCTTCTGTTCCCACTACAATGTATTCCCCGTTTCCACTCATTCGAATATTCTCTATTGCATATTGCGTTTTAAAGCTCCATATTTCCTCTCCTTTATTGTTCAAAAATATTAGTTTACTCTGTCTATCCATTAGATAAAGCCCTTTGTCGTCCAATATTACTTCTCTTTTCTCATCAAGAACTAGATGTTCTCGGTATAATCCAACAGCTGTGTAAATCGCATCTTCACTTGTGGCAACAGCGGTGATTATCCATTCCCTATTTAATGGGTCATTTTTGGGAAGATCCTTGCTAGGATCATAGCTCCAAAGCTCTTGGGCACAAATTATCGATATTGGAGTGATTAATAGGATAAATAATAAAATAAATCCCAATAAAAAATTATATTTCCTCATTCAATCAAAAATTAATTGTTTCCTTCATTTATAAGAATTTTGAAAAAAATAGGGAAAAGGATATATTTTCCATTTTAATATTTGGCCTTTAAAATAACATCTATAAATTCCCACAAATTTATAAGTTATATAATGTATTTTTTAATATGTCTTTTAGAAGTACTATTGGAATCATTATTGCCTTATCGGGTTCATTATGGTTTGGTCAATCGTTATTAGATTGGTTGAGATATCTTTCAATGGGAGGATTTGTAGACCTTCCTTCTGCCTTTTTGAGGTATGGTGTCCTTTTTGGCCCTCCCGTTATTGTTGTGGGAATTATTATGTTTTTACATGATATGAAAAAGGAGACTAGAGGCATGCACGGAAAATAAATCCGATATTAATAAGAATAAAACAGACTTAATGTTTCCTTTTGTAATAATATGCCCCAACCAGTATTAAGGCAATGGCAACAACGTACACTAATTGGTTTGGATAATTCGATTTATTCTCGTCTTTGCTTTCTGTTTTATCATTAATCTTTACCAATTCTTCAGTTTTATATAGGAAGATTTTACTACAATTATTGCCTTCCCCCCTTACAATGACAGTATAGCTATCGCCAGGGGATACCTGTATTTTTTTAACATCAAAATCTATCATGTTTATTATTTCTCCAGATTTTCTGTCCATTATGAACAAGGAACCCATTCCCTCTCGTATGACAAGTCCAAATAGTATGTAGGGCTTATCATTGCAAATATTAATAGAATAAGGCGATAATGAATACGGGCTTTCCAAAATAGTGGATTCCCAAACTATGCTGCCCGAATCATCCAACAATACAAACTTGTTGTAATATTTCTCTGTTGAGAAATTGCCTTCCACAGTTCCTCTTGCTTTTATATCTGTTTGGTATGCTAAAACAGAGTATTCCCCGTCTTTTGAAGTGGCAAATTGTAGTAAATACCCGTCATACTGATAAGTCGATTTTATTTCCCCTTTGTCATTGAAGAAATATAAAATAACGGGATCATTACTAGAAATTAAGTATGGTTTTTCTAATAATATAACTCTTTTACCGTCATCAGATATGAAAGATTTTTCGGAGCTTACAACTCCATCTTCTCTAATGTCCTTTTTCCAAAGGGCTTTTCCGCTTTTATCCATTACGCCTACATATTTAGGTGCAATTTGATCCTCAAAATTTCTTGTATTTGTAAATAACACTTTTGACAAATCTCTATTCGCGGAATAAATACCAATATTAGGGTATTCTTCAATTATATTTTTATCTATCTTTATCCGTATTGTTTTCATTTCATTAATTGTAAACAGAACAACCTCATCTGAGTCTATCCTTCCAGCAATCGCATCATCATAAATCCATAACAATTCTCCTTCTATATTGAATAAATATAGCCTATCGTTATACCCCAATGAATGGTAATGTGCAGAGGTGGGGGAATTGTTCAGAAGTATATATTTAGAATCAGTGCTAAAATAAGTTGACTCAATCTTGCTTGTAGTCTTATGCTCCCAAAGTAATTTTCCTGAAATATCAAACAATAATATCTTTGATTCTTCTTTATGACATTCTTCTCTAGTCCCAAAATCTTCTCTGTGAATGCAATCTGAAGAAATATAATAATTGCGGTATAACCCCACTGCAACATATTTGTTATCCTCGGACATAGTTATAGTTGAAACTGTCCAGTATTGCAAATCCTCTATGTCCTTGTTAGGGTCATAGCTCCAAAGCTCTTTAGCTTCTATTGCAGATAAAGGTGCAAATAATAGAATTGTTAATAATATAAATCTGGATAATATATTTAGTATTTTCATTTAATCAAATATTTATCCTTTTTCTCATATATAAGAATTTGGAAAAAAATACGGAAAATATGGAAAATTATTTCTTTTCCATATTGCCTAGAAAAGAAAATAAATATAAATATGAGATTTATAAAAACATTGTGAATACTATGAATGATAAATTTAATTATATACTGATACTGATTGGAATTATTATAGTCTTGTCAAGTTCTTACAATATGGTCAATTACCATAATAAATTAATTTACTATCAAGAATTAAGAGACAGCACCCCTGAAGACTTTAAGGAGCTATATATGAAGTTCCCTGAATTAGGAAATGATGAGAACTTAAACAATATCAATATGGCTTTGAGCAACTCTTTAGTGTCTTCTACTTGGGAGTATCAATCATTAAGGAATAGTTCTTTTTTGAATATTGTAATAGGGATAATACTAATTTATGGCGGCTTGAAATATACAAAAAAATAATATTTTATTCCTTCTGCCAGTTCCAGAACTTGTTGTTCGGCATCACATGCCATTCCGTATCCCGGCATTCAGTCCTCACTGGCACCCAAGTGCCTTTGATCTTTTTCACGGGACATATGTAGCAGGGGCCAGGGCTTTGTTTTTTTGAATTGTCTTGATAGTTGCACCTGATGTATGAGAATGATCTGCTGACATGTGATCTCTTGACGTGTGGGCAGACTATAGTGCCGCAACGGTCCCGTGTCGATACTATTCTTATGCACCTGTCGTGCACCTTCATCTTCCTGATGCTCACATACTCAGGTATGGTCTTCTGGATTTGCATCCTATAAAAAAGTTCAAGTTTAGTTTGCGTCAAGTTGTTGCTCATGGCCTTAATTTTAGGGCCAGGTATATTATCGCTATCCTAGTGGGAAGATGTATTTAGGATTAATTATAAGGAGGGATTAGAGTTTAAAAAACTTTTAATCAAATTAAGAAAAGAATAGAAAAGAAAAAATAAATTTATTTAACTTCGCACCCTTCGGCATCGGGGTGATTCTTGCACCTGTTCTCATCTAGTATCTTCAAGAATCTGTCTATTGGGAGGGATTTTGGAGCTATTTTTATTGCCCTGTAAAGGTTGTAATTGTTCTGACCATGTTTTGGCCAGTTGGAGTTTGCATATGCGCTCATTGATTGCTGGTATGTCGCATATGTCCATCTTGAACTGCTTTGAATTGCATAAAGATTGTAGTCGTTACTCCCTATGTAGATTGTCCCGTCTTCTCCTATTGAAGGTGATGACCTACCCGATCCAATGTAATATCGCCACTTATAATCGGTACGATCACCGCTGCCATTTGGGCTTATTGCATAAAGGTATCCGTCTTGGCTCCCTATATAGATTATACCGTCTGCACCGATTGCAGGAGAGGATGGAATACTACCGTCTGTTTCAAATCTCCACTTCAAATCACCGCTTGGAGTTATCGCATAAAGGTAATCGTCTGAGCTCCCAACGTATATTGTTCCGTCGGCACCTATTGCAGGAGATGAACGATTAATACCGTCATCTGTTTCATATCTCCACTTCAAATCACCGCTTGGAGTTATTGCGTAAAGGTAATAATCTGTGCTTCCGATGTATATCGTTCCGTCTGCTGCAACAGCAGGGGATGACCTAGCATAATCAGTGTCGATGTCATAAGTCCATTTCAATGCCCCACTTCGTGTTAATGCGTAAAGATTACCGTCATAGCTACCAACATAGATTGTGCCGTCTGCGCCGATTGCAGGTGATGAGTGGGCATAATCATCACTACCTATGTCATATCTCCACTTCAAAGTACCGCTAGGCGTCAGAGCATAGAAGTAACCGTTATGGCTGATAAAGTAGATTGTGCCGTCTGAATCAATTGCAGGGGAAGAGCAGATATAGTCTCCAGTGTCGTAAGTCCATTTTAACGATCCGCTTGGTGTCAGTGCATACAGAGAATAATCTTGAGATCCTATGTATATAGTGCCGTCAGGAGCTATTGCCGGTGCACCTGTAATGTAGTCTCCAGTTTCATATCTCCACTTCAAAGTACCGCTTGGAGTTATCGCATAAAAGTATCCGTCGCCGTCTCCGACATAGATTGTCCCGTCTGCACCAATTGCAGGGGGAGCATAGACGTAATCTTCTGTTTCGTAGGCCCATTTTAAATCTCCATCTGCGGCAAGAACCGCTCCGAAAGACGTTAGAAATATACTAACTAGTAAAACAGCTGTTATTTTTTTATTCATAATTAGTCACCATTATTGTTAGCAGAATATGAATTTTTATTCCTTTTAAGTATTTCGCCTAACTCGGCTAAGGCGTTTGCCACTAATTTTATGGCCAGTTCCATTAAACGAAATGGCCCTATCTTTTAATAGAAGCTGGAGATGTTAAAGGATCCTTTAATAAGAAAGGAAATAATTAAAATCAACGAGCAATAACCCCCGGCACTATCCCTTATTTTACCTTGCCCGCCATATTCCTGAACTCATTTTTTATTTCTGAGTCTGAGTCAATTGCTTCAATTAGCTCCATAATCTTCTTGAAAGTATGTAGTTTTGCACTGTCCTCCATTGTTTCGTTGATGAACTCTTCTCTCAGTATCCTGTTCTTCTTCTCCATCTCAAATACTTTCTCTTCTTTTAATGGCATACCGCATCTATAGCAGTACTCTGATGTCGGGCCGCAGTTCTCCCTGCACCTCGGGCATACTACTGGCCTTATGTTTCCATCGTCCATGGACTCCTCAGTTTTAATGCCATATACCTTGCTGTAGATGGCCTTATCGATGTCCCTCCCGGAAAGATGGACGTAGACCTTGGGCATCTCAGATCCAAGCTGCCAGCCAAGATAGTGGCACATTTCAGACTCGGTCAATTTTGATGCCAGGTGAGTTGCCCTAGTGTGCCTTAGAATATGCGGCGTTACTTTCTTCTCAATTTTAGAGTTCTTGACAGCTCTTTTTAGCATGTTCTTGTATGATTCATAGAAGAGGGGCCTCCCAAAGTTCTTGTTCCCGGTTCCAACAAAAAGCGATTCGCTGGGATGAACATTGGGGTGAATCTGAATCCAGTTTTTTATGTAGGGTTCGGCCATCACAAATGGCACCAATCGCTCTCCAGTTTTTCCCCTTACCTTTACCTTTCCGCCATAGTCGTTAAATGTCAGGTCTTTGAAGGTGATTGATGCAAGCTCACCAATTCTAAGGCCACAGTCATAAAGCAATGCAATTGCCGCCTTGTCCCGGAGATTTGTTGCTGATTCAATCAGCTTTAGTACCTCCTCCCTCGAGAGGATCTGTGGCTTTCTTGAGTGCTTTTTCTCTCCTTTTAGGGCTTTTAGTTCAGGCCAGTCTTCCCCTTTCAACCACTTGAAGAACTTCCTCAATGTCCTCCTGTACTCATTCTTGGATGAGTCAGAGATGTCCTCAATCTCGACCTTTTCCATGACCTCGATTATATCCTTGGAGTTCCATGCTGCAAAGTCCTTGTCCTTGTATCTCTGGCATATGAGCCTCAAATCTATCATATAGCGGAGAGTCCTTAGGATGCCTATTCTGCCCGCAATCAGGTAGCTTTTGAACTCTCTAATTGTATTAATATTGGAGTCAGTTATGTCTGAATTAATCAAACGCCCCTCTTCTTTCGAAAGCAAAACCTTTTCTTTGTAAATTCCCATAAATTGAGAATAGGCATTTGTGATATATACATTATCCTAACGCACTGGGAATAAATAAACGTGTCCTTCCCCCGCATCATTTCTATTGGGTTTTGGGTTATAGAGAATTTGTTAATTTTAAGGCCAAATTAATCGTCTCTATTTGATTTAGGTAAGCTATAGTTTAGTATTAATAAAAATATAATGATCATGTATTAGCATATTCTAATAAAGTTAGGATAACCGAAAAACTTATAAATTGAAATAACGATTAAGATAATGGTGAGATTATGGCTGAAGAGCTAATTAAAAAAATATTGGTACCTGTGGATGGATCTAATGCTTCGCAGAAAGCCTTAGACTATGCAGGTTGGGTATCTGGTAAAACTGGAGCTAGCATAATGTTACTCCATGTAATTGACGCAGGTAAGTTCAATACTTCTTATGAAGCTATGGACAGATTTCAACCTGAGTGGGAAGATAAAATTAAAGGTACAGATGATATTAAGAGATATTCTCCATTTTTTGAAGAACAGCTAAGCTGTATGATTGAAGATCCAGTTTGCAAGAGAGGTAGCAATCTCCTTAAAGAAATGGCCAAATATGCAGAAAAATATAAAGTAAAGACAAAGACTATGATGAAACTAGGAAAAACTGTAGATACAATCATACAAGTAGCCGAAGAAGAAAATTGCGATCAGATAATTGTTGGAAAGACAGGACTTACTGGAATCAGAAAGATTGTTATGGGGAATGCAGCAGAAGACGTAGCTCAATATGCTCATTGCAGAGTCACTGTTGTAGCTTAAATAATTATTATTTTAATTTTTTTTATCTACATTTTAATTTTTGTATTATGATTATGGCGTTGCGCCTCATCAATCTCAATGTCTAGAAAGTAGTTTATTACAGTCCTGATAGCAACTATTGCACCTAAGATTGCAACTTCTTGTAAGCTTGGCTTCAATATAGTTCTAATTATATCGGCAGCGATAAGAAACTCCAATCCCAGTAGTAAGTAAGTTCCAAGTGTTACTCTAAGTATATCAGTGTCTTTTAGAGAAATATTGGCCTTTAATCTTTTTAGTTCAATTTTTAAAAATTTGATGATTGATAGTAAACTACCGTAGACAATTACAGATATGCCTATTAACCCAATTGTCCATGCAATATATTCAATAATAAGAACAAACATCAAATCATCTCTTAATGATTATATACTCTAGTTTGGTATATTACGTTTACTATTACTCAAAAAATATGAGGAAAAATGTAGAGCCGTAAAGAACATTCTAGTTAGTTAAACAAATGATGATATAAAATCATTAATTATCGTTTTTAGTAAATTTAAATTGCTTTTAATATAAAATATCGATTATTAATTACTTTTTTAAATATATAATCAGGATTGAACGAAAGACTTAAATAGAACAATTACTATATTAAGATGTCCAACATGCCATTTTCAAAAGCATGTTAGGAAAATGGAGGAATTTAAATGGTATGTCCTGCAACTAAGTTAGCCGGAAAAGATATGATATCTACTCAAGAATGGACTAAAGAAGGACTTGATACAGTCCTCGCAATTGCCGACAGATTGAAAGAGATGTGGGCCTGTGGCCACATGCCCCAGATTCTCGATAGAAAAACACTCTTTATGATGTTCTACAACTCCTCTCTTAGAACAAGAAATTCTTTTGAAGTAGGAATGACCCAATTGGGAGGTCATGCCCAGTTCTTGGACTCTTCAGCATCCTACACACCAATTGATGCTTTAGAATCAGCCCCTGGAAGAGAAAGAGTAAAAGATACAGCCCAAGTTCTTGACAGATATGGAGAGGGATTGGCTATTAGGGTATTTGGTAAGCCAGTAAATATGGTCTATGGTGCTGGAAACCAGATGATTAGAAACTTTGCAAAATATTGTTCTATACCTGTTCTAGATATGGATTGTGATATGTACCACCCGCACCAAGCGTTGTGTGACCTTATGACTTTAAGAGAAAAATTCGGCCCTCACAATTTAAAGGGCAAGAAATTTGTCATGAGCTGGGCAACAGCCCCAAGTCCATGGAAACCCCTGGCCGTCGCACATTCCAATATTGAACTTATGACAAGATATGATATGGATGTTACCGTAGCATATCCGAAAGAGTTCCCTCTTGATGAAAGAATTCTTAAAAACGCTAAAGAAAACGCAGAAGAATGTGGAAGAACTTTTGAAATCGTCCACGATATGGATGAAGCATTTGAAGGTGCAGATGTTGTCTATCCAAAAGGTTGGACAAGTATTAACCATCTTCCAACATTGAAGGACCCAACAAAGAAACCTGACGAAGAAAAGATCATGTCGTTGCTCAAGAAGTATGAAGTCGAAAAATCCTGGACATGTAATGCCGACAGGATGAAAAAGACAAACAATGCTTACTACATGCACTGTCTACCTGCTGATGTCAAAGACGGATGGGAAGTCACACCTGAAGTTATTGACGGTCCAAGAAGTATCGTAATTGACGAAGCAGAAAACAGATTGCACGTACAGAAGGGTGTTCTAGCAGCTGTATTGGGCGGAAGAGTATAATTTAATATTTTATTTTATTTTTAAATAGGAAAAGGTGATTTTATAGAAACTATTGTTGTTGCACTTGGTGGAAACGCCATAAAACAAGCTCAAGAAAAAGGAACTCATGAAGAGCAGTTTAGAAACGTCGAAATTGCTTGTGAAGCTATTTTAAAATTAATAAAGGATGGATACGAAGTTGTAATCACACATGGTAATGGTCCACAATCAGGAAATTTAATGGTTCAACAGGACGCTGCTGTAGCTATTGTCCCCCCAATGCCAATGGATGCTGTAGGCGCCATGACTCAGGGACAGATTGGGTATATGATACAACAGACTCTTCAGAATATGATGAAGATGAAAAAGATGAACATCCCAGTTGCTACTGTTGTTACGCAAGTAGTTGTATCCAAAGATGACCCTGATTTCCAAGACCCTTCAAAACCTGTTGGTAATTTTTTCTCAGAAACAGAGGCGAAAAGAATTGCTGCTGAAACAGGATATGTAATTGATCCAAAACCAGGCCAAGAACATATTGATAAGAAGATGAAAGGGCACGTGATAAAAAAAGTAAAGCCTACAGGGGATAAACCATATAGGAGAGTCGTTCCCTCCCCAGACCCAGTACGGCCTGCAGAAGCTGTAGCGATTAAAAAACTTGTGGATAGTAATGTTATTGTTATTGCATCAGGTGGCGGTGGGGTACCTGTTGTAGAGGACAAAAATGGCATTTTAATGGGAATTGATGGTGTAATTGATAAAGATAAGGCCGGAGAGAGACTTGCAGAGGCTGTTGAAGCTGATATCTTTTTAGTACTTACAGATGTTGAAGTCGCCTATTTGAATTTTGGGAAGCCGGATCAGAAACCAGTTAACAAAATGACTGTTGCAGAAGCTAAAAAGTATATGAAAGAGGGCCACTTCCTTGCAGGTAGTATGGGGCCAAAAGTCTTGGCATGTATAAGATTCATAGAAGAAGCCAAGGGAAAGAAAGCCGTTATTACGTCCCTTAACAAGGCAGAAGATGCTCTAAAAGGAATAACAGGGACTACCATTGTTCCTTAAAGGAGGTAAATTATGGGAATGATAGTAAAATATGAGAAGGATACGACAATATTTACTCCAAACTTGCATTTTGACTGTGATTCTCGTTGGTATTTTAAGAAAGGTGAGCCAACTGGAACTATGTCTGTCCTGAGGTCTGATTTTAAAAAGGGTGGTTGGGCAGACTGGCATGATCATGCAAGTGCAGATCAAGCCTATTATGTCATAAAGGGAAAAGTAAGAGTCTGGATGGATAGTGAAGATAACTATGCGGATCTCGGCCCTGGTGACATGGTAATATTTCCAATGGGCAGAAAACATAAACTAAAGAATATGACCGATGGAGAATTATCTCTTGTAGCTATGAACGCACCAGCTTTATAATTTTATTTTTTATTTTATAGATATTAAAATTATTTCCCGTATATCAATTACAAAAACCTATATAAGGAATAAATTTAAACTCTTTCTATGAGATATGTGGTAGTTACCGGAGGAGTTATTTCTGGTCTGGGAAAGGGTGTGACTACCGCCTCTATATCCAAAATAATTCAATCAATGGGACACAAAGTTACCGTTGTTAAAATTGACCCATATGTTAATGTTGATGCGGGAACTATGTCTCCTTTTGAGCACGGAGAAGTTTTTGTTTTGGATGATGGAGGAGAGGTAGACCTAGATCTTGGAAATTACGAAAGATTTCTTAATATACATCTGACCAAAGCACATAATATCACGACAGGGAAAGTATATCTTAAAGTCATTGAAAAGGAAAGAAAGGGTGACTATCTTGGCAAAACAGTTCAGATTATCCCCCACATCACTGATGAAATAAAAGCTGGAATAAGGAATGTTGCAAAAGGTCATGATGTAACTGTTATTGAAGTTGGAGGAACAGTCGGAGATATCGAGAGTATGCCCTTCCTTGAAGCTTTAAGACAGCTTTCCATTGAAGAAGACGTTGTTTTTATCCATGTTACACTTGTACCGAACCTAAGTGTTGTCGGAGAGCCAAAGACAAAGCCCACTCAACACTCGGTAAAAGCGCTAAGGGAAGTCGGAATTAGCCCACATATAATTGTCTGCAGAAGTGTTGAAAAGTTAAATGAAAAATCAAAAGAAAAAATTGCACTTTTTACAAATGTGAGAGTTGATCATGTTATCAGCGCTCCTGATGTTGAAGATATTCATTATATCCCTCTTATTTTTAATGGAGAGAAGATAGGGCAAAAAATTTTAGATCAATTTAAAATGGACGGGAAACCAAATCTTACGCTGTGGAAATCAATTCTTTGCAAAGATTATAAAAAAGATGTCAATCTTGCGATTGTAGGTAAGTATGCCGACCTCCATGATTCTTACCTCAGTATTTCCCAGGCACTAAAGCACGCTTCATTTAAAACCTGTTATAAAACAAATATATCTTGGATCGAGGCAGAGGAGTTTGAAAATAAAAAGATATCAGATGAACTAGACAAATTCGATGGTGTTTTAGTTCCTGGAGGATTTGGATCAAGGGGTGTAGAGGGCAAAATAAATGTAATAAAATATGCTAGGGAAAACGATATCCCCTATTTAGGCATATGTCTTGGTTTCCAGCTTGCCGTCATAGAATACGCTAGAAATGTCTGTGGCCTTAAAAATGCAAATACAACTGAAGTTTGTGATACGGAACACCCTGTCATTGATTTACTGCCTGAGCAAAAGAAGATTTCATCTAAAGGTGGGACTATGAGGCTTGGCGCTTCAGAAATTCTTCTTGATAAAAACTCTATGATCTATTCATTGTACAAGACTGATAAGATTTACGAAAGGCATAGACACAGATACGAAGTTAACAGGGATTATATAGATGCGCTTCTAAAAGATAAGCGCCTTATATTTTCAGGAAGATCCCCAAATGGCCTTATGGAAGTTCTAGAAATAAAAGACCATCCGTTCTTCCTAGGAACTCAATTCCATCCTGAATTTAAATCAAGGGTAGAGGCGGTAGCCCCAACATTTTATGGGCTTGTAAAAGCAATGGGTGAAAAATAATGAATGTAAAATCCTCTGTAAGGAACATAATATCTGAAATAAGTTCTGTTATGGAAGAGATTGATGAGAATACTATAGAAGAAGTAATATCTGAGATTTTGAAAGCAAATAAAATATTTATTGTTGGTGCGGGTAGAAGTGGCCTTGTGGGAAAAGCCTTTGCTATGAGACTTATGCAGATAGGTTTCAAGGTTTATGTTGTGGGAGAAACTATAACTCCGTCGATGGAAGAAGGAGACTTACTTATTGCAATATCTAACTCCGGAGAAACAAAAAGTGTTTGTTTGGCATCACAAATAGCTATGACAATTAAAGGAAATCTAATTGGAATTACCTCTAATAAAAATTCTAGATTAGCAAAAAAATCCACCAAATCAATAATAATAGATGCTAAACATAGAACAGACCCTGCAAGATTCGTCCAGAAGGGATTCCATAATGAGGTGCCTTCATTTGCTCCTTTAGGCACGCTTTTTGAAGTCTCTACATTTTTATTCTTTGAAGGGTTAATTGGGTCTCTGATGGAAAGGACCAATAGGAAAGAAGAAGACCTGAAAAAAATGCATTCAGTGCTTGAATAAACGAAATATTTTAATAATATTGATTTTTATAAAGTTAGGGGACCGTGGGGTAGCTTGGCCCATCCTTTTGGCTTCGGGAGCCAGAAACCTGAGTTCAAATCTCGGCGGTCCCATTAATTATTTAAATCCAAGCTTCCTAAATCAATAAGGATTCTATTTTTATAAATTAGAAATACTCTCGAGGTGTATTTTGATGGTTGATAAATTGAGAGATGAAATAATGGAAAAAATAAAACATGCAACGGGGAATAAGCCCTCTTTTTGTGTAATAGGTGCTGGAAATGGTGGTCTTGCAATGGCAGGATATCTTGCTGTTTATGGTTTTTCTGTTAATATATGGACTAGAGACAAAGAAAAAATGGAGGCATTGGCCAATGCAGGTGGCATTGAGGTTGAAGGTAAAATTGAAGGATTTGGAGAATTAAATAAAATAGATACAGATTTTCAGAAATCAATTGAAGATGTAGATATAATAATGGTAGTCGTGCCTGCTAATGGCCACAAAGAAATTGGAGAAAAACTAGTAAAGTATGTAAAGCCAGGTCAGACTATTGTTCTAAATCCAGGTAGAACTGGTGGAGCTTTAGAGCTATACAATATATTTAGAAAGCAGGGAAAAGTAAGAGAAGATATTATTTTTGCTGAGGCCCAGACATTTCTATTCGTTGCAAGAAAACTAGGCGTGCACAAAGTTAGGATATTTGATATAAAAAGGTCAGTTCCAGTTTCAGCTGTTAGATCATATAAAAATCCAGAACTTATTAAAAAATTAAGGATGGCATTTCCACAGTTTACACCCACATCAGACGTTCTTCATACAAGTTTAGGAAACGTTGCAGTTATGTTTCACCCGGGTGTGATGCTCCTAAATACTGGGTGGGTTGAGTCTAATCACGGTAATTTTGAATATTATCTTGAGGGAATTTCACCCGGTGTTGCTAAAGTATTAGAGCATGTGGATAAGGAAAGAATAAAAATTGCAGAAGCTGTGGGGATAAGAGTGCCTTCATTGAAAGACTGGCTTTATTTCTCTTATGGCTCAACTGGTTTGGATCTTTATGAATCAGTCCAAACTACGCCTGCATATAAAGGTGTAATGGCCCCTTCAACTATCCACCACAGGTACATTCTAGAAGATGTTCCAATGAGTCTTGTTCCAATGTCTTCATTAGGTAAAAAGTTTGGCGTGGAAACAAAGTGCATTGATTCACTTGTCAACATAGCATGTTACCAACAGGAAAGAGATTTTTGGAGTGAAGGGCGAACTGTAGATCATATGGGGATTATGAATTTTGATTTAAAAACTATAAAGAGACTTATGGCCGGGGAGATAGTATGAAGGCTATTCTCGCAACCATAGGTAACTGCATACACGTGCAAGGGATTAAAAATTTTGAGAGTTTGTTGAATAAGAATAATATTGACACAGAATTTATTGGGGTTTGCATTGACATAGACGCACTCATTGAGATAATTATAGAAAAAACCCCCGATATTGTAGGTCTAAGTTACAGGCTTGAGCCAGAAACTGCTAAAATATTATTCAATAAGTTGAAAAGTTCTATTAGAGAAAATCACATTAAATCAAGATTTTTCTTTGGAGGAACACCTGCAGTGTGTGAAATAGCAGAAGAAGTTCAAATATTTGAGGGAGTTTTTAAAGGAATAGAAACTCAAAACGAGATTCTCGATAAGATATTTGGAAGAAAGAAAGAATATGACCCTTTAGAATACTCCCAAAATCTCTATGAAAGAATTGAAAAATTTTATCCATTTCCCCTAATAAGACATCATTTCGGACTACCGTCTCTTGAAAAAACGATTGAAGGTGTTAAAGAGATTGCAGAAAGTAAAACAGTTGATATTATATCTATAGGGCCAGACCAAATCGCTCAAGAATGTTTTTTTAATCAAGAAAATATTTGTAAAGAATTTGAGGGTGGTGGAGGGGTACCTCTAAGAAAAAAAGAAGATCTAGAGTCTATTTATGAAGCTTCAAGAATAGGTAACTTTCCTCTTTTGAGATGTTATGCGGGCACAAATGACTTGATAAAATGGGGGGCTATGTTAAAAGAGACAATAAATAATGCGTGGGGGGCAATACCTCTTTTTTGGTATTCAGAACTGGATGGGAGATCTAAGAGGGATTTAGTAAGTGCAATCAGTGAGAATCAAAAAACTATAAAATGGCACGCAGAAAATAATGTGCCAATTGAAATTAATGATTCCCATCAATGGGCCCTTAGAAAAACTTCCGACCAGATTGAAGTTGCCTCTGCTTATATCGCAACTTACAATGCAAAGAAATTGGGAGTTAGGAATTATGTCCAGCAGTTTATGATGAATGTTCCCCCGGAGATATCTCTTGAGATGGATTTAGCAAAAATGCTCGCAAAAATAGATATAATATCAGAATTATCAGATAAAGATTTTACTATTCTAAGGATGATAAGAACAGGACTTGCCTCCCTTTCTGTTGATGAAAATGTAGCTAAAGGGGAGCTTGCTTCATCAGTAACGATTGGTATGTATTTGAAGCCACATATTGTTCATGTTGTCGGATATTCTGAAGCCTATAATGTTGCAACGCCAGAAGTTATAGTTGAAAGCTCAAAGATTACCAAAGGTGTAATAAAAAATTGTCTGAAAGGGTTGCCTGGGATAGAAGATAACAAAAAAATAATAAAAAGAAAGGAAAAGATACTCAAAGATACTAAATTGATTCTAGAAACGATAAAGTCACTTGATGATAGTCAAGACGCCTTGACAAATCCAAACACATTGTATGAAGCAGTCAAAATAGGCCTAATGGACGCAGAAAACTTGAAAGGTTTTAATCCTGCAAAAGGAGAAATTAAAACAGTAATTATAGATGGAATTGTTCAATGTGTTGATGAGGATACGGGGTCCGTAATCTCTGAAAAGGAGAGAATAAAAAGGTTACAGATATAATATTTATTAATTAATAAGTAATATCTATTAATTATTAATTATTATATATTATTTAATAATCTATTTTAAAAGTGCAGGATCCCTTCTATCAATATATTCTTTTATTGCTTCTTCAACTGTTGAGCTTCTTTCCCCAGTGTTCAAAGAAATTTTGATTGATCTCGGGATGCCTAATTTGTCTTTTATTAATGTGTCAAGAGCATTAACAAGCTCTTCGTCCAAGGAAAAACTTTTTATCACTTTTTTCTTTTTATATTGGGGTTTATCTGCATCTTGATGGGTAAAACGTTGAGTCATTATCTCTTTTTTTTCTTTTTCGTGATCAATTTCCTCTTTAGTGAGAATTACTCTTCTCTGTATTTCCTTCTCCAAATCATTCTTTAATCCCTCGGTTAAGGCCATCAAATTCCCTCCAACACTCTTTTACATAATTGAATATAATCATAGGCTCCTCTTGAGTTCAAAGAGTACTCAAATATTGTCTTTCCGTGAGCAAAACTTTCAGATAATTTAGTATCTATTCGAATATATGGACTTATGCTATCCTTAAAGTGGTCCATGCTCTCAAAGAATTCAATATATTCTTTAGTTCTTTTTACCCTTTCATCGACAAATGTTGGAACAATAAGGTCTATCTTCAAGTTTTTCTGAAAATCTTCTCTTAAATCATAAATCAGTTTATCAACTTTAAAAAGACCTTTTACAGAAAGATACTCCATTGATACAGGTACAAGCAGCTTTTGGCAGAAATTAAGGGCGTTTTCATTTAGTATACCTAATCCAGTTTGGCAGTCAATTAGAACATAATCATAATTAATACCTTCAAGGCGTTTCTTTAAAGCGTTCTCTCTATTTCTCCAACCTACCATTTCTAAGGCCACTTGAGATATAGTTTCATCTGAAGGCAACAAATCCAAATTTTTTCTAGCGTTTGTAATACATTCTTCAAAAGGTTCTTCGTCCTTTAGTAAATGATAAATACTTTTGGTAAATTTTACCCCTAGGCATTCTGCATCATTTCCCTGATCATCTATATCTATTATTAGTACTTTTTTCCCTGTAAGGGCAAGAGCATGCCCTAAGTTTATAGTGGTAGTAGTTTTTCCTGTTCCACCTTTCTGATTGTATATGGCAATAGATTCCAAGATATCACCTATTATATATTATTTAATAGATATTAACTATTAACTTATATGTATTAGTTATTAACTATTATGATTATTTATAAATGTTTTGGCCTGAAAAGAGCATATTTTTCACTGTTTTGAGTAGGCTAATTAGACTAAAAAAGAGAATCTAGAGATGGTATATAAATAGGCCCAAAATGATTGATAAAAGTTACTAATTAATAGTTATTATATAATAAATATTAATTATTAATTATTAAGTTATTCTATCAAGTTCCCATCTGGATCTACCAATATACCTTTTTTCTCAAGATTTCTTCTTAATCTCCAAAAAGAAGTTGTGGAAATACGCTTTTTTGCTTCTTTGAGGAATTTTTCAGCGTTTTTAGGGCTAATAAAGTGTCTCTTAACGAATTCTGTCTCTACAAGCTTTATCCTATTTTTTCTTCCTCCGCTTCCTTTAGATTCTATCAATTTAATTTCACGTTCAATTGCCCTTATCAGTTCTTCTCTAGAAATACCGTATTTCTTTGATAATTGGGTTTCTATATCCAATATTATCCCCCTGCATTTCAAAATTCTGTATTTTGAAATAGAAGAAGTTATTCAATTAATAAATCTTAGCTTTCAAGGATATATAGATTCTATTAACAAATAATGCACTTGTATATATAAATTTATATATTACTAATTCCAATTCATATATCTGGTGTTCATTTGAAGATACAGGTGTATAGTTACGTCGAAGAAAATGGTATAAAAATAGTAGTCAAACCTGCGACTAAATTGTTACCTGAAATGTTCAAAGAATACTTGAGGGATATGAAAAAATTCTCGTTTGTCTATAACGGTAATATTAAAGCTAACGAAATTTCTATTAAGGAACCAAAGCAGCTTGTTGCACTATTAAATTATTTCGATAAAAACTACAGGATTACAGGAGAACTAGAAGGCACAAAAGTATATTCCTGGGAAGATCTGGGTCTTTTTTTAAGTGAGGCTATCGATATATTAAAGATGAAATCATTAGAAAGAAAGAGCCAAAAAATAATTGTTTATTGTTCCAGAATTAATCTCCAATTCATGGATAAGATTTACGGTGAAAAAGTGCCAGAATGGATGAAAAGATACGATAAAATGGATAGGGACAAGGTTGTGGAAGAGCTACTAAATGATTCAAACGTTAAATTCATCAAAGAAAGTGCCGGAGATAAAAAAATATACTATGTTGATCAAATACCTGAAAAGCTTGAAGAATGGATTTCGCTTAAAGATAAGTTTATAGAGAAATATTCCACACTATAATTAATGCATAAAGGGATCTACTCATTGATATTACTAGTTGAAAATGATCAATATATACAAATTGGTAAGTTAGGAAATTATTTATTCAAAAAAGGGTATTATGTCTATAACGGTAGCGCTCTTGGTGGGTTTGGTAGGGTAAGGTACCATCTAAAAGAAAAAAAGAGTAAAAGGTGGCACATAGATTATTTAATCGATAAGGCCAAAATAATCAAAATTATCACTTCTGAAGTTAAAATAAATCAAGAACATTATCTTTCTAAGAGCCTAGCTAGTAAAAAAGGTGCCGAGATTCCAGTAATCAAATTTGGGTCTTCTGATTGTAACAAAGGCTGTAAATCTCATCTTCTTTATTTCAAAAAATTACCCGATGTAGAAGTTATCTATGAAAGTTTAGGGCTAAAATTTGTTATTTTTGAAAAAGCTGATTTCAAGAACATATAAGGTCTCAAAATCTAATTTTAATGTTTTTTTAATGTTATATTTAAAATTATTATTATCCAAATAATCGGTAGTATTCTCCAATGAATAGAGAGAGGATTGAAGTAGATAAGCTGTTCCATTGATAGATAAAAATAACCCTAGGCTCTTCAAGAATGCACGTATGTGATCCCCTCCATCGATACCTCCGTGGTATGATAAATCAATTAATTTTTTTGGCGGCGAATCAACAGGTAGGTAGGGAGGATTGAACACTATAAGATCGAATAAAGTTCCAGTTTTAATAGAAGAAAAAATATTAGAGGAAAAGAGATAAATGTTATTTATTGAGTTGGCTAAAGCATTTTGACGAGATAAAAACAATGAATATGGATTTATGTCACAGCCAAAGACTGTATCTATTTTCTTTGCAAGATGCAGAGAAATAAAACCGCTTCCTATACCTATCTCAAGGGCATTTCGGGAATTATTTGGATTTATAGCCTCAATCAATAGATATGAATCTTCACTAGGAGGGTATACATTTTCATCTTGAGCTATTTTAAAGTCTGATATCTCCATCTTATCACATAAGACATCTAAAAATTAATTAAAATTATAAATGTAACGGAATAATAAGTCATATATAGAGGCTGATGAAATGGTGGGCTTCAAATGAACCTGTTCAATAATGTTTTTTCAAAAGAGTATATTAATGATTTTAATCATCAAATTAAGTGTGTAAAAGATTCAGTCATAACACTTGAAGAGGCTATAAAGCTTCTAGAAAAAGAATGTATACCAGAAATGAAAGACAAGTGCAAAATAGTTTTGGAATTAGAAAACGAAGCGAGATCTTACGAAGATAAGTTAAAACAAAACCTTGATAAAGCTCTGTTATTAGGGCCAAATGGAACGAAATATGGTGAAATATCTATTCTCATAGGCAATATAGGTCAGAAAACAAAATCAGTTTCAGACATTCTAGTTAATTTAAAAGAAGAGAAATTTTCTAATGAGTTAATTAAAGATTTAGTAAAATTAGTTGAGACAAACGAAAGCATTACAAGGGAAATATACCTTATGATGAAAAAAATAGAAGATGCAGATAATGATAGAATAGATAGGTTTTCTAAGAAAATACTAAAGAAAAAGAATGAAGCAGAAGAATTATCTGATTCATTGTTAAATAATTATATTAAAAAAACTGAAAAAGATAATTTATCTGAGACATTTCAGGGCATAGTTGCGATATTAAAAAAAATACCCGAAGATGCAGATAATGTGGCCCAAATAATTAATAGACAATTATAGGTAGTAAAATGAAGGTAATAGAACTAAACAATGTTACAAAAAATTATAATGATAGGGTAGCGGTGAATAATTTTTCTTTTACTGCCGAGAGTGGTAAGATTTATGGATTTTTAGGGCCAAACGGAGCTGGGAAGACAACTACAATCAGAATGATTATGGGGATAATAGAACCAGATTCGGGAAGCATACAAGTTTTTGGGGAAAAACTTTCAGAAGAAAGTAAGAAAAAGATTGGTTATATCCCTGAAGAGAGAGGACTTTATAGAAAATACAAGGTATCTGACCTTTTACTTTATTTTGGAAGACTTAAAGGATTGAGTTTAGAGGAAGCCAGAAAAAATACAGAGATATGGCTTGATAGAGTTGGCCTTAAAGATAGGGCCAATAGCAAGATAGAAGAACTTTCTAAGGGAATGCAACAAAACGTTCAGCTTATTGTATCTCTAATTAATAATCCAGACCTTGTTATTCTAGATGAGCCGTTTATGGGGCTTGACCCAATCAACACAAGGAATATGAAGGAAATCATTTATTCGTTGAAGGAATCGGGGAAAACAATAATTTTTTCTACTCATCAGATGAATGAAGCTGAAAGACTTTGCGATCATATATTTTTAATCAACAAAGGGGTAAAATTAATTGATGGGTCGCTAGAAGAAATAAAAAAGAAATATTCAAAAAATTTTGTTTCTGTTGAGTTTAGGAATAAAATAACAAAACTTGAAGATATAGACATTATACAAAATGTTTATTTTGAGGGTAACAAAGCTGAGATAGAATTAAGAAAAGATACTAATTATAATGATCTTTTGAAGGTTCTATTGATCAAGGGGGATATAACTAAGTATGAAATATCAGAATCTTCACTTGAGAGCATCTTTGTTGAGGTAGTGACAAATGGGATCTAAAACAAAAATAGTTGCAGTAACTGAATTTTTGACTAATGTAAAAAGAAAGGAATTTATTATTCTTACCTTTCTTCTTCCTTTAATACTAGTAATGTCAATGGTTATCCCAGTATTTTTCATGCAGACGATATCTCACGAGAAGGAAACTCTTGGGGTAGTCGATGAAACAGGTGTTGTTTTGCCAATTCTTAAGGAAAGGTATAATGACTATATTATAAAAGACCTATTAAGTGCTGAAGAAGCCAAACAACTTCTTGAGAATAATAATATATCCAGCTATATAGTAATCCCAAGTGATTTTTTGGAAGTTGGGAAAGTTTCTTACTATTCAAAAGTTCAATTATCTTCATTCTCATCGGCTAATATGAATCTTGAGACTATACTCTCTGACATAGTTATCGAAGGCCTCCTTGAAGAAAAGGGCATTTCAAAAGAAATCATAGCAAAAATTAAGAATCCGATTGAAATGGAAAGGATTACAGTAACTAAGAAAGGTGAAGAAGTTGAAACGCCATTTTCTTTTGTTGGGAATTACCTTCTTCCACTATTTTTGTTCATGTCGATTATGAATGCAGGGGGGTATCTCCTAAATGGAATAATCGAAGAAAAAGAAAACAAGGTAGTTGAAGTTTTACTTTCCACAATATCGTCTAATGAACTTCTTTCAGGAAAGATTTTGGGCTTAGGGGGTTTAGGTATATTACAGGTTAGTATTTGGATGAGTGGAATAGTAGTCATTACTTCATTCTTAAAAATTCCCTTAGTTTCTCTCGAGAAAGGCATCTTAATTATGGTATTCTTCGTTTTGGGATACCTGTTCTATTCGTCAATATTTGCAATAATCGGTTCTATCTCAACTAGTACTAGAGACTCTCAGCAGATATCTGCATTGGTATCGTTTTTAGTTTTTATACCTCTATTATTGTTTTTTGGAATAGTCCAGAATCCAAATATGGCGTTCATAAGATTACTTGGTATGGCACCTCCTTTTATTCCAACGATAATGATGATGAGGATTCTGCTTTCTGAGGTTCCAGTGGTTGACATAATCATCTCATTACTCATTCTCTCTATTTCTCTGATAGTGTCAGTAAAAATTGCATCAAAAATATTCAAAATAGGCATATTGAGATATGGTACAAAGCCCAGTTTTAACGAAGTATTAAGGTGGGTTAGGGGATAGATCCTCATGAAAAGAATAGGAATTGTAGTATGCCAGATATTCGAGGATGAATTATTAGAAATACTTGGGAGTTTCCCTGAAATAGACAAAATATTGATTTATAATAATGAAGCCTCTAAAGCATTTCAGGATATAGCTACCAAAAATCTCCCTCCTGAAAAATTTAGGATAGTAAGAGAGTTATGTTCTGTGAAATTTTTGAAGAGAGAAAATGACGTTGAAGTGATTTTGTACCTACTCCCGCTTGCCTTGCATGTAGATCCTCCGTTGATAAAAAAAGAAGTGGCATCAGCGGCAAAAGATTTAGAAAAACATGTAGATTACCTCGTAGTGTTTTTTGGACTTTGCGGGAATTCTCTTGGAGATGTTGTAGCTTTAATGAAAGAAAGCAAGGTAGAAGTTCCAGTTGTTATATTAAAAGATAATGAAGGTGAAATTGTCGATGATTGTGTTTGTGCACTGATCGGATCAAGAAACGGCTACATAGAAACTATAAATGAGGAACCTGGTACATGGTTTATGACATACGGCTGGGCAAAATATTGGAGAGAGTTATCATGCGAGACTGTGGGGTCCTTTGACATCAATAAAATGAAGCTTGTATTTGACAAAACAGGATACAAAAGAACTGTTGCGGTAGATTTAGATTTTGGGGACAAAGAGATTTATTATGAAAGGTGTAAAGAGTTTTCTGAGATTTTCAATCTCCCAGTTTGTTATAAAAAAGGAGATATAAATATATTAAAGAAAGCTCTTGGAAAGGCTATAAAAGAGGTATTAGATGATTGACCTTACCAATATTTTGTTGATATTTTTATTTGCAAAGATATTTGGAGATATAGCAGAGAGGAAAAATATTTCTAGTATTGTAGGTCATGTCATTTGTGGTATAGCATTTGGGCCATTTTTATTGGGGATAATTTATCCAGGCAAAGAAATAGAAGTTCTTGCCGATATCGGGCTTTTAGTGATAATGCTTTATGCTGGGCTTACAAGTGAATATAAGGAACTATTAAAGGCCAAGTATACAGCAATTATTATTGGGATATTCGGCGTCATTACATCTTTTGTTCTATGCTTTTCAGTACCTTGGTTTTTAGGATTTGGATTAATTCCTTCCTTATTTGTTGGAATAATTCTAACAAACACTGCTGTTGAAATTATAGGGGGGATGGTAGCAAATGAAAGCAATCAGAATGTATCCCATATCCTCCTTGGAGCCTCTTTTTTTGATGATATAATTGCCATATATCTAGTTGGATTGTTGTCAACAATTACGCTTAATCAATCAACGTTTAATCTAGTAGATATAGGAAACGTAACCCTAAAAATTGTCATCTTTTTTGTAATTACTATTCTGATAAGTGAATTTTTGATATCTTCAAAAGGTCGAAGGATTGTGAAATATTTAGTTGAAGGCGACCAACACCAGTCCATTATGATTGTATTCATTTTCACGCTAGTTTTCGCTCTTTTCGCTTCTTTTATAGGGCTCCATGAAGTCATTGGTTCATTCCTTGCCGGCCTTGTGCTAAGCAGAATAAAGGAAAAAGAAGACCCAATGTTATCTTTTAGGATTAGATTTAATGAGGTAACTAGTGAGATGAATACATTAATGAGATTTTTATTTATGCCACTATTTTTTGTGTATATCGGGCTTTTGTTTAATCGAGAAAATACTCAGATAAATATTCCACTCATAATTTTATTATTCTTAGGCGCAATGGGAGGAAAGATAATAGGATGCGGTTTAGCCAGTAAACTTTGCAAGATAGACAACAGAAATTCACTTCTCGTTGGAGTGGGAATGTGTGGTCGAGGATCTCTAGAGCTTGCAATTGTAAGGTATGGATTCTCTAACGGCGTTATATCAAGTGACTTATACTCATCAATAGTAATAGTTACGTTGCTTTCTATAATAATTACACCAATCTTATTTGGTAGATTAATAAAGGAATCAGATGTGGATTTCTATGATGTCTCCGTCCCGTAATACATGCTCTGGCCCTACCCTCTGACCGTCAAATTTTGCTGAATCTCCCCAAACCCTGGCAAACTTGAAGTTTTTGTAGAGATTCTTATGAACTTTTTTGGCTGCATCGAGGGCCGTGGAGTCTATTTTCATTGGCATGGCCTCGTTGTCAATTTCTCTACCTGGAGAACGTGTGTATACCCTAATAATTCCTAAAATAGAAAATATTTCAAAGGGCAAGATATCAAGGTTAACATTGTTAATTGCAGAAACTGGGATAACTTTGAAATTAGTTACATGTATCTTGAGTCTTTCCAGGCCTTCTTTACTCCCAGGCAAATCACCCTTAGTTCCAATTATAATAGCTTTTTTATATTCTAAAGAGCTATCCAAGACTTCAAATATATCAGTTAAAGTGACAGGCTCTTTTATAGTTATTATGGCATTGTGAACTCTTTCTTCTTGAAGGATTTTTTTAACGTCTTGGGAATTGCATTCAACTAAAAAATTCTCACCAATTATTTCAATGCCCCCAGTTGGGATTTTTTGGATTTCTATGTTGGGAACTTTTTTATTAATCCTCAAGCCTTTAGCCTCAAGTTCTTTTAATATTAGTTCAAGGTCTTTTACAGGATCAACTGACAAATCAACTAGAATTACTATTGCATCGACGGCTCTTATTGCACTAATCAATGGGCCGCCCATACCCTTACCAAGAGAAACTCCTTCAATTAAACCAGGCATGTCAACAAGCTGTATCTGTATACCTTTGTATTGAAGCATTGCGGGTGTCGGCTTAACTGTAGTGAAAGCGTAATGCCCAATATCAACATCTTTTCCTGTAAGTTTGTTTAAAATTGTTGATTTCCCTGAATTTGGAAGTCCTGCTAAAGCAACTTGAGCTGCACCTTCTTTCCTAACAAAAAAACTAGCCCCTCCAGAACCGCCCTTCTTAAGTTCCTTTTCCTTTTCGACTTCCTTTTTTAGTTTTGATAAATTTCTTTTTATCTGAAGCTGCATCTTTTCTGTACCCTTGTGTTTGGGAATAGTACTAAGCATAAGTTCGAGAGCAACTAGTCTTTCTTTGGGAGATTTAGCAGATTTATATGCGTCTTCTGCCTTTAGGTATTCAGGGGTAACATTTGCGGGCATGATATCAAACCAGTGTATTCATATTGATATAAAAAACTTAGTTATACCCCTTTAAAAAAATTGAGATTATAAGATATAGTGTAGCTTAGAAATAGAGAAGAAGTAAAACATTCAAACATACCTATGTTAATTCAGTTTTTTGATTCCAATCAGGAATTTATCGCCGTCTATTTCCCATTCTTTATCAATATAGTTATTATCTTTGGAAAAAAGTAAGATTTTGCTTCTTGTTTCTCTCTTAATGTAGTCTTCATGATTCTTTAAGTCCGATTCAAAGCTAGATTCAACGTAAGAGTTGATGTATTCCTCTACATTTAGATTTGCCTGTTTTCTCATTTCCTGTATTCTTCGTATAACTTCTCTTGCTATGGCCTCAGACTTCAGTTCTTCTGTAATTACTGTGTAAAGGTAGACTCTTCCATTCTCAAACTCGCTTAATTCGTACCCTTGAGGTATAAGATAATTAAAGTTAACATCTTCAGGAGATATTTCAAATCCATCGACATTGAAGAAGCCGTCCTTTTCAAATCCAGATTTTATAAGACAAGGATTATGAGTCTTTAGTAGCTCAACAACTTTTTTTGCATCTCCCTTAAATTTAGGGCCAATTGATTTATGATTTGGAAGTATCTCAAGCTCCTGTATTACTTCACCAATTACTATCTCTTTAACATTAATCTGTTTCTTCATTATGCCAGATAAGGATTGAACAGCTCTTTTCACATTCTCATCTTGAGTTTCAACTATGGCCTTCGAAATCGGCCATCTTAGTTTAATGCCAGCTTTTTGTCTGGCGTGAAGAGTACCCTCAATTATGTTTCTAAGTATGGACATGTTTGATTCCAACTCGGAATCAATTAATGAAGAGTCATGTACGTCCCAGTCTGAAAGATGGATTGAGGATTCCCCGACAAAGTTTTTGTATATGGCTTCAGAAATAAAAGGGGATACAGGTGCTAATAGCTTTGATAATCTCTTGAATACATAAAATGAAGTAACGTAAGCACTTATCTTTTCCTTGTCGTCACCCTCAAGCCACATTCTTTCTCTTACAAGACGGATATACCATCTTGAAAGGTCTTCTAAGATGAATTCCTTTATTTTTCTAGGTATATAATGTAAATCAAGTGTATCAAAGTTATCTTCAACTTCTTTTGTAAGAGTATTAATTCTTGAGAGTATCCACCTATCCTCGTCTTTTAGGTATTTTTTTACATCTTTTAGGGGTGTATTGACATCAAATTTATCAAGAGACATGTAAAGGGTAACAAACTTATAGGCATTCCATAATATGTTAAAGGTTCTGTAAATACTTTCAACATTCTCCCAGTTAAACTTTAATTTATCCCAAGGTGCAATCTCCCATAGTAAGTAGAATCTTGTGACATCTGCACCATATTTTGCTATGACATCCTTTGGATCAACTACATTTCCAAGTGATTTTGACATCTTCTGCCCAAATTGATCCAAGACGAAATCATTCATCAAAACTTGATTGTATGGTGCCCTGTCAAAAACTATGAAGCTTTCAAGCATTAATGTATAAAACCAACCTCGGGTCTGATCAAGCCCCTCTGTTATGAAGTCCATTGGAAAAAGTTCATTGAATTTCTCAGTGTTTTGAGGGTATCCTAGAGAACTCCATGTTGAAGCTCCTGAATCAAACCAGACATCCGCTATATCAGGAACACGCTTCATCTTTTCAGAACATTTAGGGCAGTTTAGAGAAACTTCATCGATATATGGTTTATGCAGGTCCTCTGGAACCTTTCCCCCTAAAGATTTTATCTCATCAATAGAAGAAACAACAGTAATGTTTCCACATGTGCATTCCCATATAGGTAAAGGTATGCCCCAGAACCTCTGTCTTGAAATACACCAATCCCTTGCACCTTCAATCCAATTGTGAAACCTCTTTTCACCTGCCCAATCGGGTACCCATTTTACTTTCTTATTTTCTATTAATATCTGATCTTTGATAGCCTCTACCTTTACGAACCACTGGTCAGAAGCCCTATATAACAAAGGAGATTTACATCTCCAACAGTGAGCGTATCTGTGGAAGATAGAATCTCTAAAGACAAGGAAGCCTTTGTCTTCAATATCATCAATGATTAAATCATTGGCTTCTTTGATATAGATGCCCTTATACTTTCCAGCTTCTTCTGTGAAGTTTCCGGTCTCGTTTACAGGTGAAAATATTGGAAGCTTAAATTCTACCCCGGCACTGTAGTCATCAGGCCCGTGCCCTGGAGCTGTGTGTACACAACCTGTACCATCCTCCAATGTTACATAATTTGTAAGAATAATTGTATGTGCATTTGGCTCTTTGAACTGTTTGTGTACGGGTACATCATCATCAAATATATGCCTATATTTAAGGCCTAATAGAGCCTCTCCTTTCAAAGTTTCAATAATTTGATAATCATCAATTTCAAACAAGGTCATTAGTTTATCCAAAAGCTCCTTTGCAACTATCCATACTTCATTTCCTGCTTTTACCCTAACGTAATCATACTTTGGATTTACTGCAACAGCTACATTTGCTGGAATAGTCCATGGAGTTGTTGTCCATATAATAATATATTCATCTTTTCTGTCAACTAAGGGGAATTTAACATAAATTGAGTCATCTTCTACATCTTTGTACTCATCAGTTGACTCATAGCCGGAGAGTGGCGTTTCACATCTCGGACACCAGGCAACTGTGGCCTTGCCTTTATACAAAAGATTTTTTTCCCAAGCTTTCTTAAAGAAATACCAAGAGGCCTCTATGTATGAATTAGATAATGTCATGTAAGGATTTTCAAAATCACCTATCATTCCAAATCTCTTGTAAAAATCAATCCATATTTTAAGGAATGATAAGCCCCTTTCTTTACATGATTTTATGAAAATTTCTGTTCCTATTTTTTCAATATCACTCTTTGTTTTGGTGCCTAATAACTCCTCAATTTTTACCTCAATAGGAAGCCCATGCATATCAAATCCTGGTTGATGCCATACATTGTACCCATTCATTGATTTATATTTTAAGACGGGATCTCTCAAAGCCCTTGTCCTAGCATGACCTATATGTGGCATTCCGTTCATGTAGGGTGGCCCATCTAGAAAGAAATATTTAGGGCCATTTGATCTTAACTGCTTTAATTTGGCATAGATATCTATGTCATTCCAGTCCTCTAGTATTTTTGTTTCTAAAGAAACAGGATTGTAGTCTTCGGGCACCTCGGAAACCATGAAGTCAATAACTATAAATGTTTTAAAGGCTTTTGGTAAATCTAATCTTTTCTCTCTAAAACGAACTTTGGAACAGCTTGTTTTAATGGATCAAAATTTTCAATATCCTTTATTTCGACACATTTCATAGAAACTTTAGAGTGAAGCGTGGAAGGCAGCCTCAATATTCTTTTTACATCGACAGTAACCTTCCCGTCGACTAAAGATGCATTTATTCGCTCTATATGGCCCAAAAATTCATTTTTTGTCTTATCCCCTATACCTTTAATATCTAGAAAATCGGCATGGTAAGTATTTAGCTTCGATAAAATTGATTCTTTTTCTACGAGAAGAGTATCAACAATATTTTTACTAAAAGGGAGATCTTTTTCCTTCATTTTATTAAAAGTCAAGGTAAACATTTTTCTGTAAACAGCAGGATATCCATGAGATAAAAAAAGGTCTTTTGGTCTCTTAGAGCCTGTGACATATTCAAGTATTTCTGATCTTCTCTCTAGTGGAAGTACCTCTTTATCTACTACCCTCAAGTGGTACCCCCTGCCAGAATATACAAGGACTAATTGTTTTATGCCCAAATCTCCAATCATTGTGTCTCTTATTTTTAAAACAATTTCTTTAGCTTCAGACAAACATTTTTCACAAACGTGCCCTTCTTTACAGTCACAACTTTTGACTGTTAAGTCTTTGGCATCTATATCAAAAACTAGTTCGGCGCCCTTCCAGTCTTCTCTGTTTTTAGGTTTTGAATAATATGAAACGCTTGTGCAGACGGCATATGGAAAATTCTTAATTAAAAAATCTGAAAACAGACTAACATTTTCAAAGCCTTTGTATCTATCATTATATCCATTACCGTCGTGGTCGAAAGCAAATTCCCTTTCAGTTATCCGCTCGACTATAAAATCGGGAACATCTTTTTCTTTCCATTCTTCATGGTAGTATATCTTCCTCTCCCTCAGAGAGGCTTCTTTAAAATCCATAACTCACCTTATTTGTGGGTCAGAATGACAGTAACTCCACTGAGGTCTATCTTGTCAACTCTTACAAATCCAAAGCGTTCAAATTGCACAATGTCATCTACTTTTAGGTTGGCAATACCTTCTTCCCCATAACCGTTTATCGTAGTAAGAGAATTTGGATTGATATCCTCCCCTTCGTATAAGATTCCAGGTACTATAACTGATACTTTCACATTTTTGTCGGATACCCACTGAATCTTTTTTATTTTAGAAAGTTCATCTTTAGAGATTTTTTCGTCTGTGTGCATAGCTTTAATCGAATTAGGGGTAGTATCTATTATGAAAATATTGAATAGATCTTTTAATCTGAGTATTTGCCCATTAGTTATACCCGCGAAATCATTTCCAGATATGAAAAATTTATCTGTTATATGAACATCTCTAAAACCTCTATCAAAATCTGGGTGGCGCTTTAATTGGATAGTCTGGTAAGAAGCATCAATAACCTCAAGAGATTTAGGGTCTGAGACAAAATAGTATCTATCAGATGTTGAATCTATTACCTTCCTGTTGAGTGATTCTATAAGGGACCAATCAATTTCTGGTTCTGATTTTGAAAGTCCAATCTCCTCTGCGACCATATGAATAGCTTCTGGAGTTATGCCTCTTCTTTTAAGGCCACGAATTGTTACAAGTCGTGGGTCGTCCCATCCAGATACCACATGTTCTTCTATTAAAGGTCTAATTAGTCTTTTAGAAGTAGGCGCTCCTTTGACGGTGAATCTTGAATATTCAATTATTTTCGGATTTCTTAAATTTAGGAGCCCCCGGATATAATCCTGTAATTCTATTCTTAATGCAAATTCATTGCTTCTAAGTACATGTGTTACACCAAGCACAGAATCTTCAATTGCGCAAGCAAAGTCATAAACTGGCCATAGCCTGTATTTGTCACCTTGTATCGGGTGAGGGTGGTCAACAACTCTCATCATAGTTGGATCTCGCATGACTGTATTCTTGGAAGTCATATCCCCTTTGAGTCTGAGAGAATATTTCCCCTCCTCCGCTGTTTCCATCTCCTTCCAAAGAGAGAGATTATCTTGAACTGAGTTTGAAACGCATGGGCAATCCTTTGAGTCATATCTAAGCTTAGATACATATTCTGAATCACAGTTGCAGACGTAGGCCTTTCCCATGTTAATAAGATCTAAAGCATACTTATAGTAAAGTTGCATGTCATCAGACATGTTTCGCTCTTCATCCCAAGTTATTTTGAGCCATTTTAGATCTTGTTTTATGGCATCGTAGTACTCAAGTTTTTCCTTCTTAGGATTGGTATCGTCAAATCTTAGAATAACTTTACCATCGTATTTTTTAGCATAATAATAATTGAAGTAAAATGACATGCCATGCCCTATATGAGGATACCCATTTGGCTCTGGCGGAAGCCTTGTCACTACCTTTCCCATCTCTGCACCATCGAGTGGAGGGAGCACTTTGGGAGCTTCTTTTTCCTTTGGTTTTTCTAAAAAGTGTTCAGGGTATACTTCTCTTAATTTATTTTCAATATCTTTGTTAGACATTTTTGAAATTTGATTAATAGCTTCTTCCACAGCTAAAATTACATCTTTTGCCTGCTTTCTTACCTCAGGCATTTCAGCCATGATTTTTCCGGTAACGGCCTTAGAATTTGGAGTGCCCCCGTATTGAAAGGCGTTAATAAGAGCATATTTAAGCGCAAGTTTGTTCAAATCTTCACTCATTTTACCACAAATGATAATATTATTTCAATATTAAAAGGTTATCAATCGGTTTGGGCTTAATACTTTAGTGAGATAGATTTTTAAATATCTTTAACTAAAACCTTTAAAATTTGGAAATGAATAATATGTTCAAAAAGAGACAAAAACTGATTATTTTAGTTTTTCTTGTTCTGGTATTTTTTGTCTTAAGCTACTCTAATACCACAATAGGAAGGGTGTTAAGATATGGGCCTGCCAACGTAAATCATTACAAAGCTTTTCCATATAATGAGTTTTCTAATGAAGGGCCAATATTCAAATTTGGTGAAAATAACTTAGAGAGTGTTGTAAAGAGTCGTTTTGCCGAGGTCAAATACGGAGATAATGAGATAGGGGACTTGGATGAGTTCCTTGAAAAAACAGATACGACATCATTTATTGTAATCTACAAAGATAATATAATATTTGAGAGGTATTATAATGGTTATACCCGAGAATCAACTGTCACGTCATTTTCTGTTGCTAAATCATTTGTATCGGCGCTAATAGGTATTGCAATTGATGAAGGATATATCAAATCTTTATATGACCCCATAACAGATTATCTCCCTGAATTAAAGGAGCGAGATATAAGATTTAGTGAGATAAAAATAATTGATCTTCTACACATGTCATCAGGATTGGAATATAACGAACCGCCCGATGACATCTATACTTATTATGCCCCCAACTTGAGGAAGTTAGCTCTAGAAAAAACTAAAATTGAAGAGAGCCCAGGTGAGAAATTCTTATACAATAATTATAACCCACTTTTTCTAGGAATGATTATCGAGAGATCTACAAATAGTACAGTATCAGAATACATAGAAGAAAAGATATGGAAGCCTGTTGGGATGGAGTTTGACGGCTCATGGAGCATAGACGCAAATGATTTTGAGAAGATGGAAAGCGGAATAAATTGCAAGGCAATAGATTTTGCAAAATTTGGAAGATTATATCTAAGAAAGGGAAATTGGAATGGGAAACAGCTTATCCCCTCAGGGTGGGTAGTGGCATCTACAGCACCTTATTTTCCTGAAGATAAAAACTATTATCCAGATAAAACATTTTTCAAAGATTATTTTGGATATTACTCTCTTATGTGGTGGGGCATACAGAGGGAGGATACAAGTTATGATTTTTATGCTGCCGGAAATCACGGACAATATATCTATGTATCACCTGAAAAAAATTTGATAATTGTTAGAAACGGTATAGGTTATGGAAAGGATATGGACAGCGAAAATATTAATTGGTGGCCTATTGTACTATACCAGTTTGCAAATCAGTTCCCATCTGAATAAAAAAGATTAATTAAGATTATTTTTTGATTTTAGCTTTAATTGATGGCAGAAAATAGGCTAATCCTAGTATTATAAATCCTAAAAAACCAAATGGCGGCGGCATCAGAAATGCCACTGCTAAACCTATCCCAGCTAGTATCATACCGTCTCTAGTACATAGAGGGGGCATCCTGTAGTTGAACACGACGCACCATTATTTGTAGAAGATTTTTCATCCATAAAAAAACACAAAGCATTAATATTTATAATAATTTCCGTGAATTATTTATCACATATTATATAATATATCTATTCTCTCATTAAATTATTAATTAGTACAAATACACTAATAAAAATTGAAAGCGAAAGATTTATATACTTAAAGTTAGGTTAACATATAGTTTAGGAAATACAAGAGGTGAGTTAAATGAGTTGGTTTGATATTATGGAAGATATGAGAAAAATGCAGGAAGAAATTGAGAGGGCTTTTCCTGAATTTTGGAGAAGAACTCCCTTATTGAGCCCAGGCGAATCAAAAGAAGGAGAAGTAGTTAGATATAGAAGACCTTTGACAGACTTAAAAGAAAATGAAAATGAATTTATAATGGAGCTAGAAATGCCAGGTATTACAAAAGACGACATTGACATAAAAGTAACAGAAGACTCAATTGAAATAAAAGCCGAAAAGAATTATGAAAAGAAAGAAGAGGACGAGAAAAAAGGATATTTCTTTCAAGAAAGAAGGTATCAGGGCTTTTACAGATCAATTCCCTTGCCTTCGGGAATTAAGCCTGAAGAAACTGAAGCCAAATTTGACAATGGCGTACTTGAGATTATAATGAAGAAAACAGAAGAAAAAGAAAAGGCATTAAAAGTAAATATCAAATAATTTACTTTTTCTTTTTAATTAATCTATATAAGCCTGTGTTGAATTGGCGGGATATATCCAGATACTTTCTTGATTTTAAAGTCATTTTCAAGTAGGGATTTAATCTGAGTTGGCGGGACACCTAAGGATATTTCTCTTGTCCTCCCATATCTCCCCTTGCTTACAACTTTAGCATTTAATATCCCAAGCATATCAAGCTCAGATATTAAATCAGATACCCTTCTTTGAGTAAGTATGTCAATTTTTAAGATGTTACTTAAATCCTTGTATATGTTGAAAACATCCCCTGTGATAATTTCTCCAGGCATGTATTTTTCAAGAAGGTATACAGAATAGAGTATAAGTTTTGATTGAGTTGGAAGTGTTTTAATTACTTCAGATATTCTATCCTGTTCGATTCTATCCTTTGCAACTCTGACGTGGGGCTCTGTAACTTTTTTAGCATTCTGTCTTTCTGCTATTTCACCAGCAGTTCTTAATAGGTCAAGGGCTCTTCGTGCATCTCCATGTTCTTGAGCAGCAAAAGCAGCGCAAAGAGGGATTACACCAGGATTAATTACCGACTCATTAAAAGAAATTTTTGACCTGTCCTCCAAGATATCCATAAGTTGTGGAGCGTCATATGGTGGAAATATGATTTCTTCTTCACCAAGAGAGCTCTTCACCCTAGGATCCAAAAACTCAATAAATTTCAAATCATTTGAAATGCCGATTATGCTAACCTTAGCATTTTCCAAGTCCCCATTAATTCTCGTTAAATTATAAAGAACATCATCCCCTCCTTTTTTGAGGAGCTGGTCAACTTCATCAAGAATAATAATAACAAGTTTCTTTTCACTATCAAGACTTTGAGAGAAAACATCATAAATTTTATCAGTTGGCCAACCCGTTAAAGGAACTGACTGACCAAAGTATTCAGATAATTTTGATAAAAGCCTATATTGTGTATCAACAACTTCACAATTAATATAAATAAAAGTAATTGGCATGTCCATCTTCATATTTGAACAAAGATCTGGTTTCGGAAGGCCTGTATTACAATCAATTGTTGGAGATGTTTTCAAAAAAGCCTTACCACCAACTTTTTTAACAAGGCCATTTCCAACGTATTTTACTACAACAGTTTTGCCAGTTCCAGTTTTACCATAAACAAATATGTTTGAAGGTGTCTCTCCTTTAAGGGCAGATACCAAAATTGCAGCAAGTTTTTCTATTTCATTTTTTCTATGTGGCAATATGTCTGGGGTATAAGAATGTCGCAAAACTTCTTTATTTTTAAAGATAGAATTTGATAAAAGAAGTTCGTCAAACAAATCATCAAGTGATGATTGTTTATTTGAAACAAAATCTTCTACAGTTGAAGCAATAGTATATTGGAGCTCATCTTTATCAGAAACTTCAGAAAAATTCTTGGCTTTTGTATTTGCATCGTACTTCAAAGGTGTTTCGTCATCATTCAATTGTATCACTCTACTATTCTATGTTATGACCATCCTTTTTATATATTTCTCCCACCCCTTTGTTTCCACTGGAGATTTACTTTAATTAATAAAATCAAATTAAAAGGAAATTAATTTGTACTATTATAACAAAACAAAGGTTAATTAAGCTTTATTCTAAATTGCATGTTTTAGTTGAAATATAAGATCATGTTTATCATATGTGTTTTTGATTGCTCAAATGAATTAAATTAGAGGAAAAATTTATATAGTTAAAAAAAGATAGAATAATGGGATTTTATAAAAATTTTAATTAATATAAAAGAAGAATTATAAAAATTTAGTTTCCACTGGAAGTAAAGGGGTATCTCCGTAAATAATAATTTAAATGGATATTCAATTGTTGTTCTATGCAAGACGATCAAAATTACTTTGAAAGCTATAGAAGAGCTGGAGAAATACTTAAAATTGTTAAAGAGGAATCAAGAAAATTAGTTGTTAGTGGATATAAATTAGTTGATCTTGTTGAATTTATAGAAAATAGAGTAATCGAAATGGGCGGATTTCCAGCGTTTCCATGTAACATTTCTATCAATAGTGTCGCTGCGCATTACACACCTAATCTTAGTGCTGACCTTGTTCTTAAGAGTGGTGATTATGTGAAGGTCGATATAGGATGCCATGTTGAAGGATGTATTGCTGATTCAGCATATACCGTCAAAGTTGATGAAAGCGACGATGAACTCATAAAAGCAACACAAGAAGCACTAAAAAATGCAATCGCTGTGGTAGAGCCTGGAGTAAAGACTAATTATATCGGCAAAATAATAGAAGAAACAATCAAAGATTTTAATTTTAATCCTATAAAAGATCTCTGTGGTCATGGACTTAGACCGTATGTTCTTCATTCTGGGATTACTATTCCAAATTACAACAGTAATCTTGGAACAAAGTTAAAAGAAGGGGATACTATGGCGATAGAACCTTTTGCATCTACAAAGGCAGGTAAGCTAAAATCTTCAGAAGAGGTGTATATTTTCAAATATCTTCAGGACAGACCTGTAAGAGATCCTAGTTCTAAGAAATTATTGAATGTTATAAAACAAAATTATAAAACTTTACCATTTGCAGAAAGATGGTTAGAAAAAAACTATACTGGCCTTAAAATTAACTTCTCTTTAAGAAATCTTATTAGGGCAAATGCAATTTATCCTTACAATGTTTTATTAGACAGCGAAGGAGGTTTGGTGTCTCAGGCTGAAAATAGCTTGATTGTAACTTCAAATGGTTGTGAAGTTTACACCTAAATAGCTATGATATGTATGATTTGTGGAAAACATGTCGTTTACCCATATATATGCAGACTTTGTGGAAGAACAATATGTATATCATGTGTATTAGAAGGGCAAATTTGCAAAGAATGTATAAAAACTGGTAAAAAAATTAAATAAATATATTTTTTCGTTATATTTATTTAAACATATCGATAATTCCGAAAATCTTTTATATGAATAAATATTAACAGAAACAATCCTAGGAGGGTATTTTAAATGAAACATATAGTTTTTGATGAAAAAAAATGTGCTGGATGCAATTTATGTGAACTGTTTTGTTCATCTAAGTGGTACGATGCATTTAACCCAAAAAAATCTAGAATTAGAATTAAGACGGAAGACTATGTTGCGCCAAAATACAATGTATGTTTACAATGTGATGATGCCCCATGTGTTGAAGCTTGCCCAACAGATGCCCTTATAATTGATCAAGATCTAGAAAGAGTTGTTCTCATAGAAGATAAATGTATTGGTTGCAGATTATGTGTTAGAGCCTGCCCATACGATGGTATTTATTGGCATAAAGATTACAAACTCCCAATTAAATGTAATTTATGTGAAGGGGAACCAGAATGTGTTAAGATTTGTCCAAAAAATGCATTGTCGGTAGGTGATTAAAATGGTTTATGGTTATGCTGGTAAAATTTTACATATAGATCTAACTACAGGTAAAATTGAAGTTGAAACTCCAAATGAAGATTTTTATAGAAAATGGCTAGGTGGAAACGGATTCATAATAAAATATCTTTATGACGAAGTAAAAAAGGGTATAGATCCACTTTCGCCTGAAGCAGTTTCTGTATTTGCATCAGGTCCTTTGAGCGGTACTTTAGCGCATGGAGCAGGAAGAACACACTTTGGAGCAAAATCTCCCCAAACTGGGCTTCTTGCAGACAGTAGTGCTG
>Ga0116195_1000477_pt1 | contig 34860 bp, 29 predicted proteins | sample AD_SCU002_MetaG_FD_89881 | JGI IMG/M metagenome (GOLD analysis project Ga0116195, IMG submission 89881) | Active sludge microbial communities of municipal wastewater-treating anaerobic digesters from China - AD_SCU002_MetaG | ecosystem: Engineered > Bioreactor > Anaerobic > Digestate | place...
CTGGATTGAGGTTCTTCAGCTTCTCTATCACACTCATTGGCAACCGTTCTCCCGGCGCGGTTAAAGGTGTAAACAGCGCCAAGTGTATGTGATAGGTTTAGGGTCCAGTCTCGAAGGAGTTCAAGGGTTCGAATCCCTTCCCTCGCATACACTCATTCTCCAGGATCCCTTCCCCCGGATGGACGATCGCGACACTGCTGTCGAGAACCATATCACGGATCCTGATCAGACCACTCCTGGCGCCTGCCAATAGGGTTCAAACTTCAGTTGAGGGAGGCTACCCAAGATTAATGCCTCTCCCGTAACACCCCCTCCTGGGGTAATGCCAGGAGACGAACTCCGGGGTCCTCCCCGGGGCCGGGGATCACCCCGATTGCGCATCAGTGGAGAGCAGGGTAGGGACCGATGCAGAGCCCCGAGATCACTCAATGAACGCAACTGCCACTGAAGTGGAGAGGCTGGACAGGTACCTCGACGGTGAGCCCCCCTCTCTGCGGGCTGTGATTGGAACCGGTGTCCGACAACAGTTGCCGTATTACGGCGGGACGATGGTCGAGACGAGACCCGAGATCTAGCCCATCACCCGGCTCCTACGATATAGCTGGTGAACGTTATGAGGCATACGTGCTGCCACCACTCTGGTACCCGGGAGGCATAGATCGGATGGAGCGGAAGCAGGAGAGCCACACTGACCACGGGACAGGCGCAGACGGAGCGCATGCAGAGCACCTGGGGGTGATCACGCCCATGCGATGACGGACTTCCGGCAACGGTTCATCGTCTCCCTGATACTGACGGTGCCAATCCTGATCCTGTCCCCGGGTTTCCAGGCATTCTTCGGCGTTGAATACTCTTTTCCGGGGTCGGCCCTCATCCTCCTCACCCTTTCCACGGCGGTTTACGCCTACGGCGGGTATCCATTCCTGAAAGGAATCGCGCAGGAGATTCGGGCACGGCTGCCCGGGATGATGACCTTGATCGCTGTTGCGATCACCGTCGCCTACATCTTCAGCGCCATGGTGGTGCTGGGTGTGGCCAGCGGTGCACCGTTCTTCTGGGAACTGGCCACCCATATCGATATCATGCTTCTCGGCCACTGGGTGGAGATGCGCTCGGGTATGGGCGCTTCGCGGGCGCTGGAAGAACTCGTGAACGAGAGGCGTTTGAGAGGGCAGGCGACCTGCAGGCGATCGTCTTTGATAAGACCGGGACGCTCACAATGGGGTATTCGGCGTGACCGACGTATTCGCCCGGGGCACGGTGAGTGAGGAGGAGATCATCCGGCATGCCGCTTCTGTTGAGGCGAACTCCGAGCACCCGATCGCACGGGGAATAGTGCAGAGCGCGGAGGAGAGAGGGATTGAACTCCTGCCGCTGGAAGATTTCAGGGCCATTCCAGGAAAAGGTGTGGAAGCAAGGATAGCCGGCACACCGAGCCTGGTGGTAAGCCCCGGGTATCTCAGCGAGGCGGGCATACCGGTGGGCGATGAACGGGTGGCGACGGCGGAATCACAGGGAAAGACCGGGGTCTTTCTCCTGGAAGACCAGAAACTTCTCGGGGCACTGGCTCTTGCGGATATTACCGGGACGAGTCCCGTGACGCAATCGCCCGACTGAAGGAGATGGGGCTCCGATGCATGATGCTCACAGGGGACAACCGCTATGTGGCTGGATGGGTAGCCGGCGAACTCGGGCTTGATGATTATTTCGCGGAGGTCCTTTCCCACGAAAAGTCAAAGAAGATCGAGGAGATCCAGCAGCAGTACCGTGTGGCGATGGTCGGCGACGGTATAAACGACGCTCCTGCGCTTGTTCAGGCGGACGTGGGGATCGCGATCGGTGCCGGGACGGACGTCGCCGTGGAGAGCGCAGATAACGTTCTCGTCCGGAGCAACCCACGGGACGTGGTCGACATCGTCCTTCTCTCCAGGAAGACATACACCAAGATGTTACAGAACCTGCTCTGGGCCACAGGCTACAACACCGTTTGCAATCCCGCTCGCGGCAGGGGTGGCAGTCTCTTACGGTATCGTGCTGACACCTGCGGTCGGGGCGGTTTTGATGAGCCTCAGCACCATCATCGTGGCGATCAATGCGTGGTTACTGAGACTGAACTGAGCCCGAAGGTACCTGGTCTCGGAGGCACCTCTGACCTCACATCCGCCCCCTCTCCTCCGCCTGTCTGCAACGCTGATGCTCAAAGTCCGGCAGCACCATAACGGAGCGGAGGATGGTTCCTCACAGGTGTTGAAGGCCCGGGGTTGCCCCCTTCATACGAAAAAAAGAGGTGGTGAGATAGATGGAGAGTCTTTAGTTCTTCTTGGCCTTGTCCTGCCCCTTCTCTGCCTTCTTTTCTTCCATCTTCTTATCCTGTGGCCGCTTATCCTTTGACATGATACACCCCCTTCCCCAAGGAGGGATATACGTGATGTATACCGGGTGGGATATAAAATTTACCACCCCTCGACAGCGTAACGTTAAATTCCGGAAAAAATTGGTCGTTTTTTTCCAACCCCCTGAGCACGGGGGGTGGGGGAGCGCTACCTCCTCCGCCCGAGAGCGGAGACCAGATATAGCAGGGCGAGGGAGAGGGCTCCCGCTACCTCAACGCCCACCACAAATGGAATGAGGGGGATTGCACCGGCTATGCTTAACCCTGTCGATACAGGACCTGGATCGACCGGGCTACCTGCAGGCGCCGAACCCGGTGCATCAAGCCAGTCGCAGAAGAGCAGAGCACCTACCGCGAGCATGACCACAACCATCAGGATGAATATTATCAGCCCAAGAATCTCGATCCTTCGCAGGGGTTTTCGCGTAAGCCGCATCGATGCCATTTCTGCACTCCCCATGTCATACATAATCTCACCCCGCCCCCTCCATCCAGGAGGTGGTGCAACCATCGCCTGCCAAGAATATGAGGTACGGCCAGATCCCGAACTGCCCATTTAGCAATTTAGAGTTGTTGATATTCCGGCGAAGTTCCTGTAGATACAATTCAACATGATTAAACATTATAATACTATGGCAACCAGGATGTATTTAATCCTGTCCACATGAATCGCAACCAACCGAGAAGATCTGGAAAAGAGGCCTTCAAGAAGATTGTCCGCGAAAGGATGTAGGATTATCACCAATATTTTTATCCATTTCACTCCAACGGGTATGAGAATGCCACGCATCTACCTCGGCGATATCCCGCTTCACTGGTGCGACTCCTGCCACGTTCCCGTGCTATCCGGGGTCTGCAACTGCGGTGATCCGACCCGCCCGGTAGCCGTCACCCCACCCGGCGACGCACGCCCCGCATTCCCCGATGACATCGATCGGATCAACAGGATATTCATCGATCACTTCGGGGCGCGGCTGATACCGGAAGGGCATATCGCGCTCCTGAACAAGGTCCCCGCGGACGACAGGATGGACGAGATAGTCCTTGGCGGCGCCGTCGTGGGTGCGATCCGCTACCTGCCAGGAGAGAGACACTGGGAACCCCTCCCACGCCGGGCCGCTGCGGCATACATGCGACCGAGCCGTCGCTATGTCATCGTCGACGACGGCGCAGTCCCGTCCATCCGTGATGAAGGAGCAAGTGTCCTTGCACCCGGCCTTATCTCGATAGACCCTGCCGTTGCCACGGGCGACGAGGTCTTCATACTGACTGCGAGCGGCGAGTGCGTCGGTGTTGGGCGGGCAAAGGTTGATGCGACCACCGCCGACGCGATGGAGCGGGGTGTCGTAGTCCGGACACGCAGGAACCTGGAGGCGACCCCCCTCCCGGGTGAGGCGACCTGGGAGGAGGCCGTCAGAGCAAACGAACTCGTTCTCGCCAATTACGAGGCCGCAAGTATCCGGTTCGTTAGGGAGGTTACAGAAGAAGACCATCGCACCCCCACGGTCTCATACTCAGGCGGGAAAGACAGTCTTGCAACCCTCCTGATCGTCTTAAAGGCGATCGGGGCGGTACCGATCCTCTTTGCCGACACGGGACTTGAGTTCCCGGAGACCTATGAGAACGTCGATGTGGTGGCGAGACGATACGGGCTGGAGGTCTTCAGCGTCTGTGACGAAGAGACGTTCTGGGAGACTTTCGAGGATAACGGCCCGCCGGCCGTCGATAACCGCTGGTGCTGCCGTATCTGCAAACTCCATCCCGTCGGTCGCCTGATCGAGGAGAACTGGGGCGAGTGCCTCTCGTTCATCGGACAGCGGAAGTACGAGTCGGTGCGTCGGATGCGGAGCAGACGGGTCTGGCGGAACCCGCATGTCCCGCAACAGGTCTCGGCAGCTCCCATCCAGCAGTGGACGGCGATGCACGTCTGGCTCTACATCTTCCGCGAGAAAGCACCATACAACCGTCTTTACGAACGAGGACTCGACCGCATCGGCTGTTTCATGTGCCCTTCGAGCGATCTCGCGACGTTTGCGATCATCGGGGAGACACACCCGGAACTAATGGAGATCTGGCACGAGAAACTCGCCCGGTGGCAGGAAAAGCAGGGGCTCGATCCTGACTGGATCGAGTCCGGACTCTGGCGGAGACATGGTAATTCCGATGAAGAAGAGGATAGTTATAATTGATTACGGTCTGGGCAACCTGCGCAGCGTTTTTCGCGGCCTGGAACGGGCGGGTGCGGCGCCGAAGATAACGGCAGACCCTGAGGAGATCACGACGGCAGACGGCATCATCCTCCCGGGTGTCGGGGCGTTCCGGGAGGGGATGGAGATGCTCGGTGATCTCCAGGCGACCGTCGTCAACGCCGCTTGCGAGACGCCGCTCCTCGGGATCTGTCTTGGTATGCAGATGCTTATGGAATCCAGCGAAGAGCATGGGCTCCACCACGGGCTCGGACTGATACCAGGAGACGTGAGACGGTTTGTGCCGATAGGCAAGGAGAAGATACCTCATATGGGCTGGAACACCATACGCATCAAGACGGAGACGCCTCTATTTGGGGGGCTCCGCGAGGAGGAGTATGTCTACTTTGTCCACTCCTACTACGCGGCGGCCGCACCGGACAACACCATCGCGAACACCACCTACATCCACCCATTTGCATCCGCGGTCAGGTGCGGACGCACCTACGGCGTCCAGTTCCACCCTGAGAAGAGCGGTGAGGTCGGGATTAAGATCCTGGAGAACTTTATCGAGCAGATCTGTTAGGCCAGGTATACTCCGCTTCTCTGCCGGATCTCCCTATTTTGCTTCGCAACAGGGCTCCAGCCAGGAGAGACTGTAGTGTGGGTGGGAGGGCAATTAAGGCTTTACAAAAGAGATTACTCCTTCGTATTGACTTTTCGACCCCCCCTCAATAGTTCCGCGGTTGAACGCGAAACAATGTGCAACCCGGTTCAGGAGAGCAAGCGTATCTCTCTCAACCGTCGCTCAAGACGAGCCCCATGCGACCCCATCCAGTAGAGTTTCTTGCAGACGGGGCACCACCAGAACTCTCTCTCCAGCGGCGAACGCGGGGCGTAGGGGGTTTCCCGGATCTCCCGCCGCGTGGCCGGTCGAAGGCGCGTGTTGCAGAGCGAACAGCGACTCATCCTGACCTCAGGCTCGATCAGGCCAGAGTCAGCAAGTTGTCGGATCTGTGACATGATATCTTCAGAGGTTATGTAGACCACCCGCTCCACGCCACGGCGCGCGAGTTCACGGTCACGTGTAAGCAGGATCCGATCTTCCCGGGTTGCGATCTCGAGGAGGAGCGTGTCTTCCCGGGTGTTGCCCGGGGAGAGACTGTTTGCACTCATGGTGTCGTAGCCCATGAACCGTAGGTAGCGCGTCAGCGTCCCGAGCATCCTGTCGGTCAGGAAACGGCGTTCACCTGATCTCTGAGACATACTCGATATGCCCCCCGCATCTCGTGCAGGAATGCCCTTCAAGCCCTCTTATACGGGTGACGTAGCCCGACCGCTCGATGATGAGGTTTCCGCATGATGGGCAGTAGGTGCTCTCGTAAGGGTGGCCTGCGACGTTCCCGAGGTAAGGGTAGTTGATCCCGAGTTCTTTTGCACGTTCGTAAATTTTCTCAAGCGTCCTGACCGGTGTCGGCACAGCATCCAGCATCCTGTATTCGGGGTGGAACCTGGTAAAGTGCATCGGCGTGTCGGGTCCAAGGTTCTCAAGCACCCAGCGGATGAGCCCCTCCATCTCGTCCATAGAGTCGTTCTGACCGGGGATGACGAGTGTAACCGTCTCAATGTGCATACCGAGTTCCTTTGCAAGCGCAGTTGCGTCCAGGACAGGCTGCAACCTCCCGCCGCACACCTTCCTATAAAAGGCATCCGAGAACGATTTGAGGTCAACACGGAATGCGTTGAGCATGCCAGCGAGGTCGCGCAACCCCTCCTCCGTGATGTAGCCGTTCGTGACATATACCGTTCCAAGACCCTTCCGGCGTGCAAGCGTTCCCATCTCGAGTGGGTACTCATGCCAGATAGTGGGCTCGTTGTATGTCCAGGCGATGCTCGAAGAGCCAGACGCTATCGCCCGCTCCACCCCCATCTCAGGGCTGATATCCCTGAAACCACCCACCTCCAGCGTCTGCTGGGAGATCTGCCAGTTCTGACAGTGCGCGCAGTGGAAGTTACAGCCAACGCTACCAAGCGAGTAAGAGAGACTTCCCGGCAGGAAATGATAGAGCGGTTTCTTCTCGATGGGATCGACTGCTTCAGCGATCACCTTGCCGAAGGTGGCAGCGTAGAGCGTGCCGCCGCGGTTGATGCGGACGCCACAGATGCCATGCATGCCATCCTTTATGGTGCACCTGTGGGCGCAGAGCGAGCAACGAACGGAATTGTCCTCCTTTTTCTGGTAGAGTCGCGCCTCGTGCATATGATCACCGCATGTCTGGAATCATTATAGTTATTGCGGCGGACTACCGCCCATTCTCCTTCCCATCATCCTCATCATACTCAAGAACCAGCGCGCCGCGATAGCCGCAACGCTTACAGCGGTAGAGAAAACCGATGTATCCTCCGGTAACCACCCATATGTCGGTTGAGTTGCAGACCGGACAGTGCAGCATCTTCGCAAACAGGTATATGAGTGATATACAGGTAATAATAGGGTGGGATGAAGAAGATTGTTATCTCTCTGGGCGGCTCGATTCTGGTACCCTCGCTTGAATCGAACAATATCGCTCGATACGTATCTGTTCTGAAGAAGATCTCCGAGAAATGCCGGCTTTTTGTTGTTGTCGGCGGTGGCGGGGAGGCCCGCAGGTATATCGGGGTCGCTCGTAGTCTTGGCGGCGGAGAGGCAGCGGCGGACGAACTTGGTATCATGGTGACCAGACTGAACGCACGTCTTCTAATCGCCGGTCTCGGCGAGGCGGCCTACCCGCGTGTTGCTGAAAACTACACAGAGGCACTTGAGTTCGCGCTGAGCAAAAAGATCGTAGTCATGGGTGGAATCACTCCCGCACAGACAACTGACGCCGTATCGGCGGTACTTGCCGAGAGCGTTGGTGCCGACCTCCTCATAAACGCCACGTCGATCGACGGGATATACAGCGCTGACCCGAAGAAAGATGCCAGTGCGGTTAGGCATGACCACCTTACACCGCGAGAACTCCTGGAGATCCTCACAGCAAACAGAATGAACGCGGGCGCCAACACAGTCCTCGATATCGTGGCCGGAAAAGTTATTGAACGCTCCGGGATCCCTCTTCTGGTGATCGACGGCCGTGAACCGGATAATCTCTACAGGGCGATCGTGGAAGGTACATTCGTCGGCACCATAGTCTCCGAAGAGGGGCAGAACCCCGGTCGGCCTGGATTGACAGGAAACGCAACCATCCCGGGGATCAGATGGTAACAAAAAGAACCCTGAACATAACTACACCAAAAAGGGAGAGATGGTCTACCTGGCCGTTAGAAAGAACTCAAACTTTGACAGCCAGATGATGAAGCGGGCCCATCTCCCCGGAGAAGGGCCTGCAACGCAAGAACAGGCTACCTTTCCAGGCTCGACACCCTCTTAATGTTCGACACCCAGTTTTTTGAGTTCTTCAGACTTCTTCTTCGAACATGCCTCACATCGAAACTCTGGGGCCGGATCGCTGGTTCTGTCGTAGTTCTTTGCCCTGACCAGGCGGTAACCCCGGGCAACCCTGCCGCAGTCCACGCACCTGACATCGTCTCTCACCTCCCACTGCGCGGCGAAGGTTTCGGAGGTGAAGATAAACCGATCGACCCAGAAGAAGATGAGACCTCCCACCAGGTTGGCGATTACCGTCGCGACAAGCGCCCCAAGGCTGCCGAGCAACGCGAGCACCCCTGCCAGGATCGGCGTCGAGAGTTGCCATCGGACGAGATACAGGCCGTATCGCTTAAAATTTATTTCCACAAATAATATTCAACCCCAGGAGTCATAAAACCGGGCGGGGACGACCTCAGGCAAGCACCAGTACCTGGCGGGTCAGACTCCTGTGCACCCGCTGCTCGTGTCTCTGGAGAACGGTGAAATGGCGGGCGGCGATAGACTTTATGTCACGGTTCGTCACAACGACCGCGCGCCTCCCGGGGCGCAGGATGCGCCGGATCTCTGCAAGCGACCCGTCGTATAGATGGCCCATGCTCTCTGCGCGGATCCTGACTGACTGGCCGTAAGGTAGATCTGTCACAACGGCGTCGATGACACCGTCACGAACCGGAACCGCCGCTGCATCTGCAACCATAACGTCCTGGCCAGGGAGGTTACGCCTGTAACCAGCGACAATCTCGGGATCGAAATCACTCCCAAGGATCCTGGCACCGATCTCCCTCGCCTCAAGTAGGATCCCGCCTGTGCCGCAGAAGGGGTCAAAGAGACGTTCACCCGGTGCCACAAGAGATATGTTGACGAGCGCCCTTGCTAGCCGGGGCATCATCACACCGGGATGGAAGAAAGGCCGACGCATTGGATTTCGGGCCTCAAAAGCCCCACGGTCGATCCGGAGAATTACGCGACCAAAGTAACAGCGATTATCGGAGATTAGGGCGCGGTATTCTTCCACGGGGTTACGCAGCGAGACGGGGCCGGTGATCAGGCTCCCGATCATCCGCTCGGCCTCAAGGCTCGATATATCCATCCGCGCCCCCTGAACGGTCTTCACCCTGCCGGCAAAAGGCCGTGTGGTTGTGAGGGCAAGGTCACGAAGCAGATCTGCAAAATCCGCACCTGCAGGTTCGCACTCCCCAAGATACTCCATAACCACGTGTGTCAGGGCAAGTCTTCTTGCGGCTTTCGGGTCAGGGCACTCAGCGACCGCAACCTGTGTTCCCCTGGAGAGCACCCGGCCCACACACTCGAGTTCCGCTACCGGCAGATCCGGGTGCTCACCGGAGAGTTCGAAGAGCAACTTCATCTTAAGGATATTGGCTGGAGGGGGATAAAATGGGAGTAGACGCACGTAACTCCGGCATGCGACCAATCATTAACCCCATGGTTTGTGCACAGGATAGGGAGGCTCAGGTCACACATCATCTCTTCCCCGCTGCAGTCCGGTGTTGGGAGGGGTAGGACGCCCGTCAGCTCACCGTTAGACCCGCAGAAACCCTCCTGCGTCCAGAACACGGCCTTTCAGGGAAGGATCTCCAACAACGGCCCACGCTCCACCGTAGAGTGGTCGAAGAAAGGTGTTCAACACTAGTGACACAAAGCAGGCCGGGACACAACCCCACGAGTACCGCAATAAAACCCCAAACGGGGGTTATTTTCACCTGGCACATATAAACAACCGCCCCATTCTCGAATTATGTCCCAGCCTGAAAGTCATAGTTAATCCGGTGACCCCCGCATAATACAGGATAGCCTCCTCCAGATTTCACCATTCAGCCACCTTCTGGATCTTTGTCTTCTGGTTAACGCCAGGTGTAATGATCACCCCTACCAGAAGTACACTCACAACAGCGGTATTTTTACAATTATCAGAAATAGTAGCACGATTCTCGTAGATAGGCCGTTTAAACTCACTTTGCGAGACCTCACCCTCCCCTACACGGGCATTGCGACAGATGTTCTGCTCCCGGAACACCACGGTTCAGTAACTCCACATAAAGCGAAGGTTCGCTTTCTCCACCCCTCGTGGAGGGGGCAGTGCAGGGTGATTGCCAGGGAAGGCCGTACCGGGGGGTAGAGACAGATTTCGATGATGGTGTTGTGTTGACCAAGCAGATATCTCCAGGGCAGTGTATCGATGGAGAATCCCTGCCCCTGGAGAGGGGCTGACGGGGAGGGGGATGGAACACCCCCTTCCCCCGTCTCCTCGTGTCACACAGACACCAACCACCCGACCGCTTCGCGGCCTCCTCCCGCCCCCTCGGGAGGCGGGCAGTGTATTGCGATAGCAGGGAAGGCCGTGCACGGGGACAGTAGTAAACTCTCCAGGACGTTTCTCACAGGAAAACCGGGTGAATAGGTCCCCCCTCTATGGCACTGTATCTATGGGAAATCGCCCCTCAGAGGTGGGGCTGACCGGGGAGTGGACAGAACGCCCCTTCCCCCGTCTCTACACGTCTCCAGGGATACGGCCTTTCGCTGACCAACCCCACCAACCACGGATGGCCGTGCATAGGTCTTCTCCAGAGTCTCCCCCGTGTTTCTGGCAATTGCCCGCCAACAATGCAGAGGATACACATTTTTCGCAGTTTTAAGCTACCCTAATATCAGGCCACAGAACAAGTGTACTTTTGCAGGGGGAGCGATCTTTGAGCCTTGAAGTGCGGATCTAACGACAAAATAAGGCTGAAGATCCAGGTAGTTTCGGATGGAGCTAAATACAGGAAGATAGGTGGCAAGTCTATATCTCAGAACGTTGAACTGATGGCCTCATAAATGAGGCGTTTTCCCACAAAAGATCGGATCACGACGGCGGATGAGGCACAGAAGAGGATCTTACACGTGCTGGTCTTTGAGCCTACGGCCAATGCCACCCGGGATGGCAAGAGAAATTCTTCAGCTGCTCCCGAACGTTCAATAGAGAGACCGCTCTCATTTTACCGTCTCTTTCATCCGGTCGACAACGTCGTGGAAGAAACCCTTGCCCTTCTTCGTGCCTTTCGTCGAAGAGGGTTTGTGCCCCTCCACCTCGAGCAGACGCTCATACAACTCCCGCTCCTCGTCCGTCAGGCGTTCGGGGATGACTATCCGCACCCGCACCAGCATATCCCCGGGCTTTGTCTGCCAGCGCACACCCTCACGAGGTATCCTGAGTCGCGTATCGTGCTGCACTCCGGCCGGAACGTTGAGGATGACGGTGCGACCGTCGATCGTCTGCACCTCAACCTCGGAGCCAAGCGCCGCCTGTGCCGGTGTGATATCGATAGCGGTCTCCAGGTCATCGCCACGACGGACAAACGCCCTGTGCGGTGTGACGGTGATCTCCACATATAGGTCGCCAGGCGGCACACCGTAGTCACCAAAGTCGCCGTAGCCCTCCATCCGGAGACGCATACCCGTATCCACGCCCGGCGGGATCCGGACCTTCACAGTCCGACGGGCACGTCGGTGGCCGCTGCCATTGCATGCCCTGCACCGGGTCTCCGGGATCCTCCCCCGACCATTGCAGTTGGTGCAGGTGCTCAACCTTACGAAGTTCCCGAAGAGAGACTGACTCATCTGCCGCATCTGGCCGGTGCCGCCGCAGGTTGGACAGATGATGGTCTTCTTCGTCTCACTTCCGGTTCCATCGCACTCAAGGCAGGGCTCGACGTGCTCTACTTCGACCTCCTTCTCAGTCCCGAAAACCGCCTCCTCAAGTGTGATCCGCAACTTCACCAGGATGTCCGCACCGGGCCGTGGGCCAGCATGCTGTCTTCCCCCGCCTGCGAACCCACCGCCGAAGAACGTCTCAAAGATATCCCCGAACCCGGAGAAGTCAGCGCTGAACCCGCTGGAATACCCACCACCGGAGTATGAACCGCGGGAGGCACTGCTGTAGGCCTCATGTCCCATGCGGTCGTACTGGGCGCGTTTCTCGGGGTCGGAGAGAACACTGTAAGCCTCATTGATCTTCTTGAAACGTTCCTCGGCCCCCGGTTCTTTGCAGACGTCAGGATGGTACTTTCGTGCAAGGTTCCGGTAGGCTTTCTTGATCTCCTTATCGTCGGCGTCGCGTGAAACGCCGAGGATATCATAGTAGCTTTCCGGACCCATCCATCTCACTCTTTGACTTCGTAATCGGCATCGACGACGTCGTCATCCTTCCCTGCGGCGGTCTTCCCATGCTGCTGAGCAGCCGCCTGCGCATGCTGGTACACTTTTGTCGTGACCGCATATACCGCTTCGGTCAGGGCATCCATCTTCTGCCGGATCACATCGGTGTCTTCACCCTCGAGCGCCTTCTTGAGATCGGCGATCGCACTCTCTATCTTCTCTCTGTCTGAGGCCTCGATATTATCCTTTGCATCCTTTATCGCCCGTTCCGCAGTGAAGATCGCGGTATCGGCGGCATTACGTAGCTCAATCTCCTCACGCTTCTTCCGGTCTTCCTCCTCGAACTTCCTGGCCTCATCCATCATCCGCTGGATCTCCGCTTCGGATGGACGGGAGTCCTGCGGCTTGATGGTGATAGACTGCTCGTTCCCGGTACCGAGATCCTTTGCCGACACATGGACAATACCATTTGCATCGATATCGAAGGTCACCTCGATCTGCGGGATGCCACGAGGGGCAGGTGGAATCCCTGTCAACTGGAACCGACCGAGGGTGAAGTTATCCTTCGCGAGCGCCCGCTCACCCTGCACCACGTGAATCTCAACCGATGTCTGCCCATCGGCGGCGGTCGAGAAGATCTGGCTCTTCCGCGTCGGGATGGTGGTGTTGCGCTCGATCAGTTTCGTCGCGATACCGCCAAGCGTCTCGATACCGAGCGAGAGCGGGGTCACATCCAGAAGCAAGACATCCTTCGTCTCACCGGTGAGCACGCCTGCCTGGATAGCAGCACCAAGGGCGACACACTCGTCAGGATTGATACCTTTGTCGGGCTCCTTCTTGAGTATCTTTTTCACAGTCTCCTGAACAAGTGGAACCCTGGTCGACCCCCCTACAAGGAGGACATGATCGATATCTTCTGGACTCAGTTTGGCATCGGCCAGCGCCTGTTTCACAGGTCCAATTGTAGATTCCACCAGGTCAGCGATGAGGCTTTCAAACTTCGCGCGGGTTAGATCAATATCCAGGAACTTGGGCCCGCTCTCCGTGGTGGTGATATATGGGAGATTGATGTTGGTCTTCTGGACTGTTGAGAGCTCGATCTTTGCGTTCTCGGCCGCATCACGCAGACGCTGCATGGCAACCCGGTCTTTGCGGAGATCGACACCTTCCTTCTTCAGGAACTCCTCGACAAGGTAGTCTACGATCCTTTTGTCAAAATCATCGCCGCCGAGATGGTTTATACCGGCGGTCGCCTTGACTTCGAAGACGCCATCCCCGAGCTGCAGGATAGATACATCAAAAGTGCCGCCACCCAGGTCGTAGACGAGCACCGTGGCCTCGTCTTCTTTATCGATGCCGTACGCGAGCGCACTTGCGGTTGGTTCGTTGATGATCCGGAGCACCTCAAGGCCTGCGATCGTCCCTGCGTCCTTGGTCGCCTGCCGCTGGGCATCGTTGAAGTAGGCGGGCACCGTAATGACCGCTTTTGTGATCTTCTCCCCCAGATACTGTTCCGCATCCATCTTCAACTTCTGGAGGATCATCGCGGAGATCTCCTGAGGGGTATAGGTTTTGTCCCCGACGGTGACCTTCTCATTTGTGCCCATCTTGCGCTTGATCGACTGGATGGTGCGTTCCGGGTTCGTGATCGCCTGCCGTTTTGCTGCGCTGCCGACCAACCTCTCACCGTCTTTTGTGAACGCCACAACTGAGGGGGTGGTCCTGCCACCCTCGGCGTTGGGAATGACCGTCGGCCGCCCACCCTCCATGATCGCCATGCATGAGTTGGTTGTTCCAAGATCGATACCAATGACCTTCTCTGAAACCATGTGGTTATTCCTCCTTTCCTTTAGAGACTACAACTTTTGCGCATCTGATGACCTTATCCTGCATGCAGTAACCACGAACGGCCTCCTCGATCACGGTACCCTCCTTTGCCTCCGACGGGACGTAGGCGATAGCATCCTGGCATTCAGGGTCGAAAGGTCTGTTAAGGCACTCGATGGGCCTGATACCGTGCCGCTCCAGGATGCCCATAAGGAGTTTTTGTATCTGCTGCATACCCTCTCCGAGACCGCCAGACTCGGCCCTATCCGCCCGCTCGAAGTTGTCCACAACTTCGAGCAACTCGACAGCAAGATCCTCGATGGCAAGCCTCGTCAGGTTCTCAAGTTCTCGGGCCATCCTTTTACGGTAGTTCTCGAAATCTGCTGCAAGCCGGAGATACCGGTCGTTAAGGTCATCGTATGCCAATTTCAGTTCATCGTATGACTTTTGCAACTCTTCTAGCGCTGGAGATGCCGCATCCGCCTCTTCTGCAAGAGTCTGTTGCTCCCCGCTTGGTTCGGATGTATTCTCCTTCATACGCCTAACCTGCTCTTAAAAGGTTTCATGCCTCTTTTACTATTTATTGTAATGGGGTTCTATATATTACTAACTGTCGCTGCAGACATTTACCCATCGTCCTCTGTCAGATTTACGATCAGACGTAATTCCACTAATATCCATTTATTGAGATAAAACCTATTGGGGCTGGATCCCCTTCTCCACCAACCGGTTTTGCGGCGAGCGCCAGATATATCTCTCTAACTCACTTACGTGTAACCATGAAGTGGGCACTGCTGTCTGTCTGGGACAAGACGGGCCTCGTCGATCTCGCAAAGGTGCTCATTGAGCACGATTACCGTATCCTGAGTTCCGGGGGCACCGGGGCAGCGCTGTATAAGGCGGGTGTCCCATTCACAGATGTATCCACCTATACCGGTTCTCCCGAGATGATGGACGGCAGGGTCAAGACCCTCCATCCAAAGATTCACGGAGGGATCCTGGGCCGCAGGGGTATCGACGAAGGTGTGATGCAAGAACACGGCATCGAGCCTATCGACCTCGTCGTGGTGAACCTCTATCCCTTCGAGGCTATGAGCGGGAAGGGTCTCTCGATCGATGAGGTGATCGAGTACATCGATATCGGCGGCCCGGCGATGGTGCGGGCGGCGGCAAAAAACCATAGACACGTTGCCGTGGTGGTGGATCCCGCAGATTACGACAAAGTTGTAGAGGCCATCCAGAGAGGCGGGTTCACAGCCGAAGAGCGCCTGAACCTCGCTGCAAAGGCGTTCGCCCGAACTGCAGCCTATGATGGCGCGATCGCAAACTACTTCAACGGCATAGGCCGGCCGTTCCCGACGATCCTCACCGTCCAGTACAGGGGAGGAAGAACGCTACGTTACGGCGAGAACCCCCATCAGGCAGCAGCGGTCTACGGGGAGGCGGGCATTGCCGGCGAAGAACCGCTCCAGGGGAGGCAGATGTCCTACAACAACTACCTGGACGTCCATGCAGCGGTCGGGTTGCTCCGGGAGTTTGAGGAGTGTGCTGCCGTCATAGTCAAGCATAACAACCCCTGCGGTGTGGCCACCGGCGACAAACTCCTGGAGACGTATATTGCCGCGCGGGAAGTTGATCCGGTCTCAGCCTACGGTTCGATCGTCGCAATGAACCGTGAGGTGACGGAGGACGTTGCCCGCGAGATCACAAAGACGTTCGTTGAAGTGGTGATCGCTCCCTCATACAGCACGAGTGCGCTGGAGATCGTGAAGGCCAAGGAGAACATGCGGGTGCTCCGGCTTCCCGCACCGGTTGTCCAAGACGAGATCCGGAGCATCGATGGCGGTGTCCTGGTCCAGCGCACAGAACCTTACCGGGAAAACTGGCGCGTCGTGACGGAGCGGGAACCCGATGCCCACGAGATGAGGGCACTGGAGTTAGCCTGGAAGGTTTGCAAACACACAAAGAGCAATGCTATCATATTTGCCGACGAAAAAGCGGTAATCGGAATCGGGGCCGGGCAGATGAACCGGGTAGAGTCGGCAGAGATCGCGGTCAGGAAGGCCCGAAAACCTCTTGCAGGCTCGGCAGTGGCATCAGATGCTTTCCTTCCCTTCCCGGATACGCTGGAGGTCGCGGCTGCGGCGGGAGCGACCGCGCTCGTCCAGCCCGGAGGGTCCATCCGCGACCAGGAGGTTATAGATGCCGCAAACCTACTCAACGTCGCGATGGTCTTCACCGGGGTGCGCCACTTCCGGCACTAAAAACCTCTTTTTTGTTTTCAGCAGGTCATTTACATCCATTTACCGCGTCTGTGGCTGAAGAACTGCCATATGCCTGACACAATGGGAGGATTTGTCAGGACTCTCACCGGATCTGTCCGGGGTCTCCACCAACCGTATTAATGGCCAGTTATCAGTCTATGGCGACCATGACCTCGGTTGACTTTACCACCGCATATACTCTCTTGCCGACAGCAAGCCCAAGGCTTTCAACGGACTTTCTGGTGATGACAGAGACCAGCTCGCCGCCACCGTCCAGCTCGATGACCACCTCGGCGGTGACAACCCCCTCGGTGATGGACTTCACCGTTCCTGGAATCTGGTTTCGCGCACTCAACTTCATGGTTCTCACAGCACAGGATGTGCTAATTCTCCCGTATATAGGTATCGATAGCGCTGATACGCCCAAAAAGAACCTGAAAAAAGAATCATGGGCCTGTCCGGATTCGAACCGGAGATCTTCGCCGTGTAAGGGCGACGTCATGACCAGCTAGACCACAGGCCCAATTAATGCCTTAGAGTATTTTGCACCGCGACGGATAAACGTGTTGCCCGCCGTGATTTCCGTGGTGCAGGCATGGTTTTGTAATAACCCGGGCGTGAGTGACCAGAAAACCGCATAGGAGAGACCGTCATCAACAATGCGAGAGAGAACTTCGTGGCGACCCACGCTGATAGCCATGCCAGGGACGCTGGTTAGATCTCATGGAAGTTTCAGCGAAAAACCACGGAAGACCTCCTGCCGGGCACCGTATCCCGGGCCAATCATCAATGGGGGAGTGGCAAGGAGCGTCCGCCTCCATCTCATTCATTAATAGTTTCTCTCGCAAAACCCCGGGCTACGCGGAGTTAAAGATGAGGGGCAGCCTGCGGCGATGTACACCCCGATGCTGGGAGGGCGCATCGCCCATCAAAAGGTTCATCCAAACCCGGCACAGCCGGGAGGTCTCGGTTTGACAGCCTCAAGAGAGGGGCCTGTAGAAAAACCACATAATGCCCGTCAGCGCTACAGGCATACCGGATGAAAATCGGGGGTCATTTTCATACGAAAAGTGTTTAAAGGAAGCCAAAAGACTTCAGGGTAACCTCGGGATTGACAGCCCCAACATGGTAGACAACACCCTCGGAGAGTTCATTGATTACCACCTCTGCCGGCGAGAAGAGCGAGGTATCGATCTGGTAGAAATCGAAGTTAGCCTCTTTGAAGATGTCGTAGAACGGTTTTCCGTAACCCTTCGATCTGTTGCTCGGGATCTTCTCGAGGTAATCCTTGATCTCCGGTGCCTTCATCGTCAGCATGATGCTGCCATGGTAGATCGTTGCGTCGTTGGTGCTGCCCATCGCCTTTGTGCCATCCTTCTTTATGGGCGCGATGGGTGCATGCCCGATAGCCGCCGAGATCTTCTTTGTATCGAACCCGAGTTCGTTCAACTTGTAGACCGCCGTCTCGACGCACCGGCCCGCAACCTGGATCGAACCGACGAGCGATGCTGTTGGAGCAACAACCGCACAGGTGTTTGCCACATCCACATTGCAGGCATCGGCGATATGCTCCATAACGCCGCCGTTCGGAAGATGGTCGCTCTCAAGGCAGATGACCGCGTAGTCGAACTCATCCTCGTAGTTTATGACCTCATAGGTGTGGCGTGGCTTGAGAGAGAGAGCCCGTGCAGGACCGCTACCCATGGCGAAGTACTTATTGACATTGATCGTCCAGCCAGCCTTCTGTGCCCCAAGGCACGCAATCGCCGGGAAATCGGTGCTGACTTCTATGAAGGGGATGGGAACATCCCTGATCCGGCCCATCGTAATGTCGACCTCACCGAGCCCGCCCATACAGATCTCGGTAAAACTTCGCCCTGCCCGGTAGCCACCGGAAGTGCTTACCCCGCAGTCGACGATGCGTGCGCCGTTATCGAGTTCGTGCGGGACAGCACAGAACTCCTCCGCATATTCGAAAAGTTCCTCAAAAATATCCAGTGCAAGTTCGTTCACGCTAAGCATGTGGAAAACCTCATCAGAGTACAAACGGTGGTGAAACAGATAAGAGTTATTAAATCGACTGCACCCGTCCCAGGTGTTCAAGCACGCGATCAGGGTCGTATCTCAGGCTGATCAGCCGTGTCTGCCCCCGCCCATGACGATAATAGTGAAGGTTCAGGAGCCGCATGGTATCGAACTTCTGAATAATCCCGTAGAACCTGGTGTAACTGACGCCAGCCCTCTCTTTTACGAAGCTGTAGACGTCTCCGGTTCTTATCTCCGTATCCACAAGGGCCGACATCTCCGCGATACCGGCAAGGACCTCACGCTCCTCGGAATTGAGCGCCCGAAGCGAGAATGCAAGGTGGAGATACCTCGAAACCTCGTATGCCTTGCAGATATCTTCCTCCTCGATCGACCTGCGCGCATCCCGCTCGGCGTTCAGTGCAGCACGCTTGAGTAGATCGATCCCGACACGGAGGTCACCACTCTTCAGCGTCTGCTCGACAACGAGATCCAGCATCTCCTGACTGAGGACGTTCGGATAAAATCCCTGAATAACCCGTTCCTTGAGGATATCATGGACCTCCGCCGCCGAGTAAGGGGGAAAGTATATCTCAGTAGGCCGGAATACTGACGCAACCCTGACGTCGACCTCATTCTGCAGCGTGACCGACATATCGCTGACTATAGCAATAACACCTGTCCGAACATGGGGGTATGCCTCGTACGAGCGCAGGAGGGTGTAGAGGACCTGGTTGATCTCGTTCTCTGCGATAAGGTAGTTCGCGTCATCGAGCGCCACAAGCAGTACAAGGTCTTTTTCCTGCAGGAAACGGGCCAGGGTTTCAAAGACCCGCTTGAAGGAGGTGCCAGAGGGTGGTGGCGACCGGCCGGTGACGCGCTGGTAGATCTGCGAGAAGATGGCGAACCTTGTGTTGTCGATCTGGCAATTTATGTATACGGGGACTATTTTCCTGGTTGCCTCCTCAATCTCTGAAAACACCTTCTTGACACTGGTAGTCTTCCCGGTTCCCGGAATACCCCGACAGATGGTGTTCAACGGTCGGCCACCGCGCAGCCCCGGCCTGACCTGGAAGGCCAGTTCCTGTATCTGGGCTTCACGATGGTTGAACTGCTCGGGGACGTAATCGATCTCGAATACCTCAGGATCGCGAAATAGCGTCTCGTCCCACATGAGCAGGTTCTTCTTCATTATACACTCCTCATCCACCGTAGTATTTATATTCTCCAGGTCGACGTGTCTGCGCAGGACACCCCGATTGGGTTCAGGGCTGTTCCATGCATCTCTTGCAGAGCGTCCGGTTCATGAAGAGCTGCGAGAGTTTCGCCTGCGACTTTTGGACCGGTGCTCCACAGACCTCACAGACATCTTCTCCCTGCACCTGGGAGGGCTTTGCCGGCACCGTCTCCTGCGCCGGGGACTCTGCTCCCAGCGGGACAGATGCAGACGGAACCAGTGGGTTTTCTTCCGGTTTTTCTGGAGTCTTTCTAAGGGTCAGGAACGGGTCCTGGCGTTCCGGTTGGGGGCGGGGAGAGGGTTCTGCCCGGTCGGGGATCGACCCCTTCCTGGCCAGCGACTTCGCCGGAGTCTCTGCAATCGGGATCGGTTCACGGTCTTCGGGTTCTGGAGGTGTGATGGAACCTTCCTCCTTCCGGACTGTCTCTTCTGGTACCGCCGGCCCTGTCGAGAGAACCCGCCGCCGATACGCATCCACACGCTCTGCGGTCGCGGGATCTCCTCGCCCGAGTCTGGCAAGGATCCCGTCCAGAAAGAGGATGAGGCTCTCCACATCCTCCCGCTTCTCTGCATCACCCTCCACCTCGATCCGTAGGTTCTCATAGTTGTCGAGGTTGATGGTGACCCCGATGGTGACTTCCTTCTTGCTGGACATATCTAAATAAATATTGGACTCCAATATATACAGTTCCACCGGTGAGCCTCATGTAGCAGCGGAACAGGATGAAATATTTACAAAATGGCCATCGCGGCCCTGCAAAACCGGTGTGAGCAGGCTGTGGCCATGCATTAATCGATCCCCCACCGGTCGATCAGCAAGCACGCCCTGGAGGTCGCAGAGAGAGAGGCATGGGGGTTCGCCATAATATCGGGAGTTGAACTATCCGGGGAGCTTTAATATCCCGGCCCTGTAATCCGTACCTGGACAGGAGGAGGTGCAGATGATGAGAGTTACCCCCACTGAGCGATGATGATGCACGGGGCTGATGCACCACCCCGGTCCTTTGGAAGCGATCCTGCCACTCCCCTCCGGGTATCACGACCACTGAGGTTATAGGAAGGGGCCTTACCCCGCACGCAGGTTTGCACCACAGTTCCTCGCCTTTGTCAGGGTCACCGACCCGCCCATCTCGCCGAGCACCTCTTCTGCCGCCCGGGCAACCTCCCCCATACCGGAATCACCTATGGCATAGACCGTCGGCCCGAACGAACTCAGTCCTGCCCCGGCAGCACCGGCCTGAACCAGACCCTCCAGGAGTGCCGGGACAACGGCGTGCTGCAGGCCGACCTCAACCTTCTTGAACCCGAGGTGCTGCGTTCGGTTTATCGCCGAACCGAAGAGGTCGAGATCGTGCTCGACGACCCCCGGGATCATCCGCATGAGCACCTCGTGGCAGACTTCTCGAACCTCCTCTATCGGCACAGGGCAGTGGGTGCGGAAGATATCGACCTCCGCTGTCCCGTGCGCCCCAGTACTGACTTCTGGCGTAACCAGCAGGATCTCCCAATCCTCAGGAAAACGGTGGCGTGCGAGAACAGGCGGCGGTGCAATCCCTTTTGATGCAGACGACGGGCGGAAATCCTGTTTCCCGCCCGGGGACCCGAACCGGTGTCCCCCATCCAGTATGAAACCGCCCTGCTCGAACGCCGCCGTGCCGATCCCTGACGTGCCGCCGCGACCAACAACCCTTGCGATGTCAGCGACTGAAACATCCCGCTCGTATAGGCGGCAGAGGGCTGCGGCCGTGGCAAGTGCGATCTGAGTCCCGCTCCCGAGTCCGGCATGTTGCTTTGCGGTGGAGTGGAGGACAATCTCCGCACCCCCGGGAAGACCAAATGCCTCCCTCGTTGCCCGGGCCGCATCGGCAACCCTGCGTCGCGCCTCATCGTTGCCACCACGAACATCTATTCCGGTGGCTTTGCGCGCGTCCAGAACGCAGCCCGGTTCATCGAGCGTGACCCCCACACTGCCATCCACCCGGCCGGAGGCACCGTTCATCTCGATCAGGGTAATATGGATGCGGGACGGTGCGTCGACCACCACCCGGATCTCGTCCGTAAAAGCGGTGCAGGGGAAGATCTCCTCGATTACTATCAGCGGCTCCTCCTGATGGATGATCCGGTATCTCCGCGAGACCATCGGCTCGCAGCGGTTGACTTTGAACGACCTCGCAAGATCTGTGCCGGCCCGGATGATCTTTGCATCGGTGATCTCCCGACGTGACTCAATCCTGTGACGCCTGAGTATCCTGCCTATGGGGATATCCGCCCTCATCAGGTCATGCCGGAACTCCGGGGCGAGACGCCGAAGCGGGGTGATGGAGACCGCGTAGATGAGCACATCGCCAGTTACGCTGTCCCTCAACTCCACAATGCGGTAGTTGATCTCTTCTCCTGGCTCTATACCAAGTTCATCCGCTGCCCCTACATCAGCACTGATAACGTCCTGGACAAGGGTGGTTATGCTGACCGGGTGGCCTGTCGCCATCTCGAGCAGCCCGGTCACCGAACCGTCTGTCCCGATGAGGACTTTCTGCATCGGAGAGAGCCTGCCCACGCCCTCCTCGATCTTGCGGATCTTCTCGACGATCTCTTCTGTCGTGAGGGGTTCCATATCGATGTAGGCATTTTAGATGTAGAGCACAAAAAGGTTGGTGGCCCATCATCAACACCTGACCCTGCGAGGCCATCAAACCAGGTCTCATCAGGCTGCGCCCTTGCTCTAATGAACCTCGCCGGGGACGAATTCCAGGTACATCCACAGCGCCACAGACCACCCCTTTATCCGTACCCCGGGGTAGCCGGGGTTTTTGTGAGATAATATTCCAGTAGCCCACCCCAAAACTAACTGGATGGATCTTCAGCCTTATTTTGCCGTTAGATCCGCACACCAAGGCTTAAAGATCGCTTCCCTTGCAAAACTACACTCGCTCTAAGGCCTGATATTAGATCCAGGTAGTTTAAAACCGGAAACACGGGAGAGACTCTGGAGAAGACCCATGCACGGCCATCCCACCTATCGCGGCCGGGTGGTGGGGGGATGGTCAGCGAATACCGTTCGACCTGAGATGCAGGAGACAGGGGCGATTATCCATGGGTGCCGTGTTCTGGAGGGTATCTATCCGGATCGTCTCGTTCACGCTCCCCTGACACGGCCATCCGGGGGTATAACGACGATCACTGCCAGCCCCCTCTAGGAGGGCGGGAGGAGGCGCTGAAAGCGCCGGAAGGTGGGGGTGATCTGAATCCCGGAAAAGAGTGCCCGGTAACACGTCAAGACAGGGGAAGGGGACGTCCCCCCTCTCTGTAAGCCCCTCCCCAGAGGGGGATTCTCCATCGATACAGTGCCACGGGGGCGCATCTCCAGTTACGGTGAGACCCTCCTGAAAAATCAGGTTTCCGCTCTCTGGCGCGGTTACGGTGAGAAGAGCATCGAAAGAAACCCGTTCGCCTCCATGAGCCCAAACGAGCCTTTCCTCGCCTCCCGTTCAGAGAACGCCCTGACTTCGTCCTTCCCCTTCCCGAGCACCGCAAAAGGTACCGGCTCAGCGGTATGGGTTCTGCAGCGTATCGGGGTGGGGTGGTCAGGGAGAACAGCGACGATCGTCCCAGGGCGCTCGAGAATTATCCCGATCGCTTCATCCAGTCGCTCGATCGCCCGCACCTTCTCCTCGACGCTACCCATATGCCCGGCCTCATCAGGGGCCTCGACGTGCATGTAGACGAAGTCCAGACGGTCGAGGGCGTCGAGCGCATATCGGGCCTTCGCCTGATAGTCAGTATCGATGAATCCTGTGGCGCCCGGAACACGGATCACCTCCATCCCGGCAAGGCGGGCGATGCCGCGCAGGAGATCGACCCCCGAGATCACGCCGCCGGCAAGGCCGTACTTCGCGCTGAAAGGCTCAAGCGATGGTCTCTTCCCACCGCTCCAGGGCCAGATCCCGGTCGCCGGGATCTTCCCCTCCTGGACGCGGCGACGGTTGACCGGGTGATCGGAAAAGACCTCACACGACCGCTCCATGCACTCAATGAGTAGAGCGGCATCCTCCCCACGCGGGAGATACTCCTGGATCTGGCGGCCGACAATGTCGTGTGGAGGGGTGGTAAGAGATCCGCGTCCATCCGGGAGTACGAGGAGGTTGCGGTAACTGATACCAGGATATACCCTGACATCCCCGAGCACGGCATCCAAATCTCGCAGGAGGGCTGCCCCCTCGGGGCTCGAGATGTGCCCGGCGTTGAAATCTTCCATCAACCCGTCCCTGATCGTGACCAGGTTGCAGCGGTATGCCATCTCCCCCTCCCCGAGGTCTATGCCCATGCTGGCCGCTTCGAGCGGTCCTCTCCCGGTATAGGAGAGACGCGGGTCGTAGCCCAGGACGGAGAGGTTTGCAATATCGCTCCCTGGCTCGAATCCATCAGGCACCGTCCGGAGCATCCCACAACGGCCTTCGCACGCGATCCTGTCCATGTTCGGCGTCTCTGCGTACTCAAGGGGTGTCCTGCCCCCAAGTTCGGCAAGCGGCTCATCGGCCATGCCGTCTCCAAGAATGACGATGTACTTCATGGAAAATCCCTGCACCGTGCCACTTCATCCCAGCATGGCGCGGACGGCGCTACGCACGCTCTCTTCCGAGGTCATCCGACACTGCCAGCCGAGGTTCTTAAGTTTTTCAACCGAGAGTTGCATCCTTGGCACATCACCGATCCAGCCGCGCTCACCGCCGGTAAACCTGTAACGGACACCGGAGAGACCCATCTCTCCCGCGACTATATCAGCGATCTTTACGACGTCGATCCAGTCCTCGGAACCTATGTTGAAGATGTTCACAGGGTCGTGGGAATGCTCGATCCCGAACTGCACCGCCCGGACACACTCCCTGACCTCAAGGTAGGACTTTGTCTGCCGGCCGTCGCCAAGGATCTCGAGCTCGCGCGGGTTCTCGCGAAGTTTCCTGATGAAGTCAGATATGACACCATGACCACTCCGCTCGCCGATGATGTTTGCAAACCGGTAGATCCAGGACGTCATACCAAACGAGTGGCAGTAGGACGATATGATCGCCTCGCAGGCAAGTTTCGTAGCGCCGTATACGGATATCGGTTCAAGCGGGGAGTATGTCTCGGGCGTGGGTATGACGGTGGCATCGCCGTAGACAGTTGAGGTTGAGGTAAAGACCAGTTCAGACACGCCATTGGCCCGCATCGCCTCGAGAACCCGATGGGTGGCTATGATATTGTTCCTGATCTGCGAATCCGGGTTTAAGGCACTCTGCCGGACATCGGGGTCAGCCGCGATGTGATAGACCCGGTCTGCACCTGAAACCCGCTCCTGCCACCCGTTGTCGAGCAGGTTCTGCCGGAGGAGACTTACCCTGCCGCCAGCCTTGTGGTGCGCCAGGTTCTTCTCGCTACCAGCACTGAAATCATCGATGACCAGCACCTCATCCCCTGCCGCAACCAGGGCGTCGACTATATGCGAACCTATGAAACCGGCACCGCCCGTTACGATACAGAACATTGTACAGTAATGTCCCTCCGATGCTATAGGATTACTGGATGGGCTTGCGGGCACGAGAAATTCGAAAGGATCGCTGTGGTCACGCGATGAGGTCATAACCACCGCCCACCCCTGCGTTAGAAGAACGGCACATCTTTTTCGTAAGAGGCTCCATCCAGTATAGGATACAGGAGTTGTCCGATTGAGACTGTCATTTTACCCACCTGGAAGAGAGCGCGTCCCGCACGCCCATATCCCGCCCTGCAGGTCTGCAACCTGCCTGCGGCTGGAAACTATCGGGTCGAGATCTGTCGTGGAGTTAGGCCATGAATCTGCGTAGGGACCTCCAGGGGTACGCCGGGATCTACCTGCGCGGTCTTATGATGGGGGCCTGTGATATAATCCCGGGAGTCTCAGGAGGGACGATCGCCCTGATCACCGGGATCTACGAGCGACTGGTCGGGGCGATCGGGAGCATCGACCTGAACCTTGTAAAAGACCTGTTTCGTGCCGACACTGTAGCGTTGCGGGCGGATCTCAAGAGGATAGATATACCGTTCCTTATCGCCCTCCTCGCCGGGATAGGCACCTCATTCCTCCTGATGTCAGGGGTGATCCTTACACTCCTGACCGACTACGCAGTCGAGACATACTCCTTCTTCCTCGGGCTAATCTTTGCCTCCGCGGTCGCCATATTCGTCGATATCCGCTCCCATAGCCATGCAACCGCTGTCTTCCTCGTCATAGGGGCGGTTGCCGGCTATATCATAGGGGGTCTTGGCTACCTGGATATTGGGCACTCACTGCCGGTTCTCTTCCTCACAGGGATGGTAGCACTATGCGCGATGATCCTGCCCGGGATATCTGGAGCATACATCACCCTGGTCCTGAACCAGTACGAGTTCATGCTTGCGGCGCTCCAGGCGCTATCGATACCAGAACTCCTTGCATACATAACCGGCGGTATTGCAGGACTCCTCCTCTTTGCAAAAGCCCTCAAGTATCTCCTTTCGACCTACCACGGTCTGATGCTCGCCCTGCTCACCGGTCTGATGCTCGGTTCGGCCCGGATGCTCTGGGAGAGAGGAACAGCAGCCGGTGACATGGTATCTGGAGGCTGGATCTTCTTGATTGCAGGTATCGTCGTTGTCAGCGCGGTGGAGTACACAAAGAGGCGCTATCAGGCAAACATGGCCTGAGTTTATCGCCTTTCGCACGGTGCGATCCGGAAACTTACTATCACATTGAGATACAAAGGTGATCCTTAATGTTCATCGGTATCGACCACGGCACCACAGCGATGCGCTTCTCATGCGGCGAGGCGGAGTTCAAGATCTCTCGCGAAGAGGCCCGGTATTTCTCGGCGGACGACCTTGCCCGCCTCTGTCCACTCAACGAGATCGAGGGCATCGCCGTCTGCTACTCGATGGGCGACGGTATAATCGCCATCACCGATATAAGGAGGGTCGAGAACCGGGGTGTAGTCTCACAGGAGGGTGCCGGCAAACACATCGGCGGCGGGACCAGAGTCTACGATGCGATCAGGGAGAGCGGTCTTCCCGCCATAGTCATCCCGGGGCTGCACCGCAGATCACCGACCGACCCGCGGTTCAAGGCTTACTCCCACCAGACAAGCCCGGAGAAGATCGGGATCGCCTACCAGGCCGTGCACGACCTGGGAGATGACGTCGTGGTCTGCGACGCCAGTTCAAACACCGTCACCCTCCTGGTAACAGGCGGCAGGATCACCGGGGCGTTTGACGCCTGCATCTTCGCACCCGGGACACAGCAAGGGGCTCTTGATGTGAACGCCATCCGAAGGATCGACCGCAGGGAGATAACAGCAAACGACGCTTTCCTCCACGCCGGTGTGGACTACACGATGGACGCCGACCTCCGGATGGGGACGATGGCAATGTTTGCGGCGATGGAATCTGCTGCAATGCTCCTCCTCAACCCAGGTGCGAAGGTCGCCCTCGCCGGGAGCATGGCCCCTATCATCGCCCCTGAAGTGGAGGCGCTCCTCTCCCGAAAAGTCGCTGTCTACGACGAGTGGTGCGCGGCGCGAGGCCTCGTCCGGATCGCTCGCGATGTCTTCTCCGGAGCGAGCGAGATCCTCGGACTTGCGGTGGAACGCTGATGGGGGCGATCCAGTTCTTTCCGGTCGGTAGCCTCTGGCTTGAGAGGTCTACACCGATTTCCCTGCATATGGGATCTGAAACAACTTTTTCCAGGCAGGAATATCTATTAACTGTGTCATGTTGTATAGAGACTAAAAGTTGGAGATACCAACCATGCCACAGGAATTTCCCAGTATCACCGATCTCATGCTCCAGATGACATCTAGCCTCGAAAAAGTGGCGCGCAGCATCGACAAGGAGAGCGCAAACCGATTTCTCGAGGAGATCCTCAACGCAAAACGGATCTATCTCGCCGGAGCCGGGCGTTCCGGGCTTGTCGCACGAGCATTCGCCCAGCGGCTGATGCATCTGGGGTTTGAGAGTTATGTCATTGGTGAGACAATTACGCCGGGATTCAGGCCGGGCGACGTGCTTGTCGCGTTCTCGGGTTCAGGCGAGACACGTTCGGTCGTGGACGCCTGCGAGACCGCCAGGGAACTCGGGGGGATCGTCTGTCTTATCACCTCAACGCCAAACTCGAGCATAGGCCGTATCGCTGACTGCATTGTAGAGATCGGGAACAAACCGCTCAAAGACCAGGGGCTTCCAAGCGACTTTGAGATCCGTCAGCTCACCGGCCAGTACCGATCGATCTCCGCGTCTTTTGCCCCTCTCGGGACACTCTTTGAGACCGCAGCGCTGGTCTTCTCCGACGCCGTTGTCTCAGCCCTGATGGAGATACGTCAGTGCACGCCCGAAGACCTCAAAAGTCGGCTTGCAAACGTCCAATGACGAAACACACCTCCCGGAGCGTGGGGATGGGATTCTCATCACCACTGCTGAGTGTCACAAACGCCGAGCAGCCCCTACAAGAGAGCCTCCCTGAGATTGCTCAATACTGTTACTGACTGGCAATCCACAGTCGCTTCTTCTGTAATCTCGCACCACATTTGAGTGGGATCGCCATCCGGGCGATCGCCTGGCACTGCTCCACAAATTTATGCAGTTAAGTAAACTTAATTGAAAAGTAAATGATAAGATATTTCTCATGGATGAAGTAAAGTAGATCCATTATACTGGTGGGGCGAATGCACCTCCAGGTGCCTGATAACAATCCCTGAGATGATTCCATGAAACGACCAGAGGTGCTGTTGATCGCCATCCTGGTGATTGCAGCGATGCTGCTGCCTGCAACGGTGATGGCAACCGGGGGGACCACAGAGATTCGCATCGCGAGGTATGCCACCGATAACATGACCATCCTCGCCGAGACTACAGTCGATTACATCTGGATGAAGGAGAACCTCCCCATCTACGGGGATGGGCGGACCCACTACTACCATCAGGGGCCGGTGCTCGAGGAGCACTGGAACAACGCCCACCCCGACGAGGAGTATGATCCCTGGGATCAGGCTGAGGATGTGCTGGGGAGTATCCTCCAGAAAGGGGATCTCGGGGCCGTGATGGGGACGGCGGTCACCGACCTCTGTGAACTTATAGGGGGGGCAAAGCCAGGAGACATGATCGCGATTAAATGCCGGGATGGATGGAGGAAGACCTATCCTTATGAGTATATCTATCAGCCGGATCCACGGCAGGGCCCTGCGGTGATCACCTGGTTTAATGGCGATGAGGGCGCTGGCGAGCAGCAAGGAGTCGGGTATCCTGATACCTGTTATACCTATGGCATGCGCCTCGTCTTCTTTGCCGACACCTCCACAAATCCCTGGGGCTGGCATGTCTTCGGGAATACCGATATGAAGGAGTGCTGGAGTGAGGGTTACTGGAATTACGGGGCGCAATACCCGTCGGCAGTCGGGTGTTCCGGGAAGTGGGTCAGCGAGATAGGCATCTACACAAACCAACCACCACCGGTGCCTGTTGCTGACTTTGAGGCAAATGTGACGGTGGATCGGATACCGCTCGCAGTAAAGTTCAATGACACCTCCACCGCCAATCCGAATACGTGGGTGTGGGACTTCGGCGACGGCGCTGCATCAACCGAGAAAAACCCGGAGCACGTCTACACAAAGCCCGGTACCTATACGGTCAGGCTGACAGTCAAAAACATCGCCGGGACCGCAAGCGAGACGAAGACCGATTACATCACCATTCAGGAAGCGGTTGTTCCTGTTGCGGATTTTTACGTGAACGCGACGTCCGGTGAGGCACCGTTTGCTGTCACATTTACAGACGTCTCTTCTGGAAAACCGATTGAATGGAACTGGGAGTTCGGCGATGGCGCCACATCAACCGAGAAGAACCCGAGCCACGTCTACGATGTCCAGGGGACATACAAGGTAAAACTCACGGTGAGGAACTCAAAGGGGTCGGCAACCGTTACCCGTGAAGTCACCGCGGAAGTGCCTATTCCTGCACCGCCGATCGCATCGTTTACGGTCGATTCAACGTCTGGTGAGTCACCGCTTACGGTTGCATTCACCGATACGTCGCTGAAGTCACCGACCTCGTGGGTCTGGTACTTTGGGGACGGGAACACTTCAGACGAGCAGAACCCGATCCATGTCTATGCGTCGCCCGGCGTTTATACGGTCTCGCTCACGGCAACGAACGATCTCGGCACTGATACGGTGACAAAGCCGCAGTATATCGCGGCAACGGAGAACGGGAAGGTGATCATCTTCCGCGGGAACGTGCCCCTTGAAGAGGGGACGTTCTCGGTCACGGCACCATCAGGAAAGACCTACACCCCTGACAAGCGTAGCCTGATGGGTGCGCTGGATGCCGCATCGAAGATGCAGGGGTTCACCTACGTTATCGGGGACAAAAAGTATGCGGAAAGTAAACTCCTCTTCCTCGATGGGGTGAACGAGTTCCTGCTCGACAAGTCGACCGGGCGGACCTGGGTATGCTTCCATAACGGTGAACTGCTCGACGATTATGGCAGGCCTTCGACCGATGCCTTCAATCGTCGGCAGGTAGTGGATGGAGATAGGGTGCTCTTCTGCTACGGAGACTATTTTACCTTCAGTTCGGGGAAGATGGAACCCAGAGAAGGGGGTGTGAGTCCCGAAAACGCCAGGGCGATCGTCGATATAACGATCGGCGCCGAGGGTTCCGCGACTGCAGGGGTGATGACAACAGAAAACGCAAGCGCGGCAACCACGGCACAGAAATCACCTCCCGGTGTCTGGCTTCCGTTCCTTGCGATCGGGCTCCTCGCAGTGTTGAAGAGGATCTGATCGTAAACTTTTTCGGGAGGCTGGCCGCAACGAAGACTACCTGAAGATATCAATAATCATGCATCCTGCTTCATTCACAGCCTTCCTGCGGTGAGGTGATGTTTCACCTGCTCAGGCTCCCTTCGATAGGGACACCTGGATAGCGCTGCTGGCACCTGTGGGTCACGCAGGTTTATCAGGATAATAATTAGTTAACTTACTTTAGTTTACCTTTGCTGATTATTGCTGCGAGCATCGACGGCCATGACGACTTTTGTTAAATAAAAAATCAACTTAAAATGATTAACTATTGCTGCGGCCATCACCACCTGCGCCACATCGATGTTTTCGTGGTAACACTGCACCCTGGTAGCACCGTGCCATTTCACTGCGGAAGCAAAAAAGGCGCAGTGTTCGGTGCGCGCGTTAGGAAGACCGCCTTCATAAAGGGGTTTTTATGGCGCCAATTGACATCCCCATGATTTTTCCCGAAACTTCTGAGTTGCGGCACAACCGCACCGCCGACAGTACCTGCCGAACTGCCCGCTGCCCCGAGTATCCGCGGTAGTGCGGATCTTTTAAGTCGCTGCGGTTGTCCGGAACTGTGTCTACTGTTAAGTACATTAAATCAGTTTAATAAACTTTTTATGTTAGGTATGTTTAATTGATACGTAACCAGGCCGGCCTGCAGGGATCGGCTTGTTAGAGGAATCATATGGAACTAGATGTATCCTCAAAAGCAGCGGCGATACCAGCAGCCTGCTGCCTGGTCATTGCTCTGATGCTCTTTGCGGCGCCGGCAATGGCGGCAACGACTGAGATAACGGTAACGAAGTACTGCGACAATAACTACTCGGCCGCGGCCGATTCGGAGACCCTGGACCTTGCAGCGCTCCAGGCATTGTCGTCGGTCTACAGCAACGGCCCGGTGTATATGCAGGGTGGGACCTTTGACTACAACCTGAGTAGGTGGGCATACACCGAGGATAGTATGACCTACTTCGGGGGGCACAACGGCACCTACGTCAGCAACATCACCGACCGGGTCGGCGGGATGAGCGTGGGCGACGAGATCAAGGTTGCGGCATCCGACGGCTACGGGATGTACTTCAATTACACGAACGTCTACGCTCCCGCTGCCTGCCAGGGCGAAATGATCCTTTCCTGGTGGGACAGCGATTCGGGCGTAGTCCCCACGTGGACCAAAGGTCTGCGCCTGTTCTTCTACACGCCCGCCGGCACCTACGGCATGAGCGATTCGCTGAACTTTACCAATGCTGACATGCGCGACTCGATGGCATCGTGGTACTGGAGGATGGTTACGGACAAGTACTCGCCGTACGGCACGTTCCCGTCGGCAAAGGGCCTCACCGTGCAGACCGTCAGCGATCTCGAGATCTACCCGCCGCACCGCTACGACTTCAACACCACCGGCGACACGACCGAGTGGGCGTACGAGAAACAGGTGAACGGTGTGCCGACCAGCGCAACCGTGCCGAGCACAGCGTTCAGCAGCACGTCAGAGATTGCCGATGATGATGGGACGTCGTATTCAAAGCTAACTACGGCTGACGGTTATTCCGCCGCCCAGCGCTTCGTCTTCAACGTCACCGAAAGCGCGGCCGATATCGAAAAACTTGGTGTTACCTGGATCGGCACCGGCACACATACCGGTGGCACCAACGGCGCCGACCTCTACATCTGGAACGGCAGCAGTTACGAGCTCCTGCAGAGTAGCACCGGCAGCACCGAGGTCACGCTCACCGGCGAGAAGACCTCAAGCATCAGTAACTACATCAATGGCGGCAACGTCACTGTGCTTGTAAAGCAGAAGGGTACCGCAGATGAGGGGGCGGGGTCTTCTTCAACTCTTGCAACCGACTACGTGAAACTCGTGGTGGCCCATCACCACACAGCAACTCCTAACCCTTTATTTCTTTTTCCGGTGATATGATGAAAAACAGCTACTTTCACCTGGCTCTGCTTATTGGATTGATCTGTATCGTGCTTCCCACATCGGCGATGACCTGGTACGTCGACGACGGCGGGAAGGCGGAATTCACTACCATTCAGGCTGCTGTGAGCAACGCCTCGTCGGGCGATACGATCTGTGTGCTGTCCGGGACGTATTCATGTTTTTCGGTCTCCAAGCCCTACCTGACTATTCAGGCTATCGAGACTGATGGACCCGTGATTATCGATTCTTCATCAGGAGAGGTCTGCATTCCATTAGGAACTCATCAAGATGCAACAGGGACCACCATTGATGGGTTTACTTTCTATTGTAATGGGAATGATAATGGGTGCGATCCGATTCATCTGGGGGTTTATGGTCCAGCCAATGATTCAATCATACGAAACTGTACCTTTGAAGGTTTAACCTTGAGCGTTTGTGTTAATGCACATAATGTCACAGTTGAAAATAACATCTTCGCAAATTCGGGAACGCCGAGTCGTTTGATACATAGTCTCTCTACTGGACAGTACGTAATCCCTGACGTTAGCATTAACATTGTCAACAACACGTTTACCAATGTTTCCTCTAAATATGGGCACATTGCCCTCATGGATACGACAGGTAACTGCAACATTATCAACAACACATTCAGCAATGTCTCGGTTACAAAATATGGCCTGATATCTCCAAAAAATACTAGCGGGACGATTACAATTGCTGGAAACACCTTCGATAGTACCGAAGGGCATACCTTCTACTTCCGTGACGCCGGCGAGGACAACCGGATCTACCTGAACAACAACGTCTCCAGCGTTGCTCTCCATGCAGGCAGCACCGCCCCGGTTAACATCTCCTGGAACTCCACCGCCCCCGTCACCTACACCTACGACAGTGTCGAGCACACCGGCTTCGTCGGCAACTTCTGGTCGAGCTACACCGCAACCGACGATGACAACGACGGCATCCTTGACACACCCCACGTCCTCCCGGACGGCCTCGGCACCGATCACGCACCCCTAGCGGGAGCGTGGGAGAACGGGGTCATCGTTGCCGGGCCCGCTCCAGCGACTCCATCCGATGTAACGATCACCTCCCCCACCCCGGGCAGCACCTGCGAGATCGGTCTTCCGGTTCAGTTCTCAGCAACTGCCAGCGGTACCAACCTGACCTATACCTGGGATTTTGGCACCGGTAACAGCGTTACCGGACAGAACGTCACCTACACCTACAGCAAGGCCGGCAACTACACCATCAATCTTACGGTGAGCAACGAGCACGGGAGCACCTTGGCCAGCACCGAGATCTCTGCCACAAAACCGGAGCCGATCGTCTTCAACACCTCCGTTACAGTCTATGCGGACGAATCGATCGTCATTGACAACACCACCTACGATGGCAACACGTTCTTCAACATCCTCGCTGCAGCTGGCTACACCTACACCTATGGTGACAGCGACTCGGGTTACAGCGACCGGAAACCACTTCTGACTCTCACCATCGACAACGTCACCTACCCAACCCGGGACTTCGATGCAGACTACAAGTGGAGGTTCTACGATAGCATCGGGACTGATAATGCCTATAAGTTCAAGAAAAGTCTGAACGGCTACATCAGCGAATCCGGCACCTACTACATCTGGTACGGCGACACGAGCCAGTTTGGCGGGTGGGACTTACCAGCGGTCAACAACTCGATCTACGTCGTTGAACTGAACGTCAAACTTCTACCAACCCGCCCAAGTGAGGATGGCGCCCCGTCCGGCGTAAAGATCACCTCCCCGTTATCAAACAGCAGTTATGCCGTCGGCGCCTCGGTGCACCTGGCGGCAACCGCGACCGGCGACAACCTCGCCTACACCTGGGACCTCGGCAACGGCGATACCGTCACCGGGCAAGATACTTCATACGTCTATCCTGTTGCAGGTAACTACACTATCACCCTGACCGTGGCAAACGATGCTGGTTCGGCGAGCGCCTCGACCTGGATCACCATCCTTGACTCAGAGGTTCCCTACATCGTCCTGTACCAGGGCACGGTCACCATCACGAACGGCAGCACGATCATGGCCGCCATCTCCCCGCGTTCCGGAGGCTACACGCCCGGCGAGGACTACGTTGAGATCCCGGCAACCAGCGTCGGCGGCATGCTAAACGCGAGCGGCTTCATCTTCGACATGTGGAAGAGCCAGAAACCGATCCCAACCTACTCGCTGATGGACATCACCACCCCCGAAGGGGTCTGCTATCCAAACGTCCAGAACGCGACTGCGGATCTCGCCTGGCGGTCCTTCGACGGCATGACCGCCGCCGCAACGAGGTACGACCCGGACGTCACCCTCGCAAACGGCACCACCATCTACACTGTCTACGGCGACTACAATGTCATAAAGTCCGACCCGAGCGGCGCTCAGTACGTGATCATCACCACGCTCAACATCGTTGAGCCCGATCCATCGAAGGTACCTGTTGCCAACTTCGCCTCAAACGTCACGGGCGGCGATGCGCCGCTTGCGGTCGCGTTCACCGATCTGTCGACCAACGTGCCGACCTCCTGGTCCTGGGTCTTCGGCGACGGGGCGACCTCCACCGAGCAGAACCCGACA
>Ga0116195_1000482_pt1 | contig 34717 bp, 27 predicted proteins | sample AD_SCU002_MetaG_FD_89881 | JGI IMG/M metagenome (GOLD analysis project Ga0116195, IMG submission 89881) | Active sludge microbial communities of municipal wastewater-treating anaerobic digesters from China - AD_SCU002_MetaG | ecosystem: Engineered > Bioreactor > Anaerobic > Digestate | place...
GATCGTTGGCTACACGGGGAGGCGGGACGCAGCCCCTGTCCTGTTGGGGGGGTTGAAGCGACTCGAGTACCGGGGCTACGACTCCTTCGGGATCGCGACGGTCGGGAGCGCAATCGAGGTCTACAAGAAGGCCGGTCGCATCCCTGATGGCGATCCCGGCGCGGTCGGTCTTGTGGGGTGCACCGGTATAGGGCATACCCGCTGGGCGACGCACGGTGAACCAAACGAGATCAACGCCCACCCGCACATGGATTGTGAGGGAAAGATCGCTGTTGTGCACAACGGCGTAATCGAGAATTACGCCGAACTGAAGCGACACCTCCAGGAGAGGGGGCATACCTTCAGATCTGAGACCGACACCGAGGTGATCGCCCACCTCATCGAGGAGAAGTATGACGGAGATCTCCTGGCAGCGGTCAACGCGGTCCTTCCGCTCCTCCAGGGCTCTTACGCAATACTTGTGATCGCCGGCGACACCCAGCGGATCGTCGCTGCTCGCGACGCAAGCCCCCTAGTCCTGGGCATCGGCGATGACGAGGTTTTTGCCGCCTCGGATATGACCCCGCTCCTTGAGTACACGGAACGAGTGATCTTCCTTGAGGACGGCGATGTTGCCGATCTCATGCCGGGTCGCTACACCATCTATCATGGTGGTCTGGAGGTTGAGCGCCCGATCGAACTGATCAACTGGTGTTTTGAGGATACACGAAAGGGCGGTTTTCCCCACTACATGCTGAAAGAGATCTACGAGCAGCCCCAGTCGTTCTACGAGACTGTCAGGGCCGGTATAGATGAGCACGTGCGGCGTATGGTGATGGAGGCCGATGAGATCACGCTGGTTGCGTGCGGGACGTCATATCACACCGCCCTGGTCTTCAAGTACCTGGCAGAATCGCTCTGCGGCATACCGGTACGCGTCGAGATGGGCTCGGAGTTCAAGTACTTCACCCCGCCCCTCCGCGGGCTTGTGATCGCGGTCTCGCAGTCTGGCGAGACGGCGGACACGATCGCTGCCCTGAAGATGGCGAAAGCCCGTAACTGCCCGACGCTTGCAATCACCAACATGCAGGGGAGCACGGTCACCCGTATCGCTGACGAGACCCTCCTCATGCGGGCGGGCCCTGAGATCGGTGTCGCTGCAACGAAGTCCTACATGGCACAACTTGCGGCGTTGATGGAGATCCTCAACATCCGCTGCGACGGAGAGTTCGACGATGCCCTCTCGCACGCGCACCTTGCAATCGGGGACGTCCTGCTCCTGGACATCCAGGATGCGGTTGATCTATGCTCGAAGGTCGAGCACGTCTTCTTTGTGGGGAGAGGGCCGTTTTACCCGGTAGCGATGGAAGGCGCCCTCAAGATGAAGGAGATCTCCTACGTTCATGCCGAGGGTTACGCCGCCGGAGAGTTAAAGCACGGGCCGTTTGCCCTTCTCACCCCGGAGACACCGGTGGTTGCGATCTGCACCCCAGGTCCGACCTACGGGGTGATGGCCTCGAACATAAAGGAGATAAAGGCCCGCAGGGCCCCTGTCATCGCCGTCGGGGTTGCCGGTGATATTGAACTTCCCGAGATTGTGGACATCTTCATCCCCATCCCGAACACACATCTTCTGGTTCAGGTGCTGACCGCGTCTGTCGTCCTTCAGTTGCTTGCCTACCACACCGCATGCGCCCTGAATCGGGACGTCGACAAACCACGGAACCTGGCAAAGAGCGTGACCGTTGAATGATAGAGTATGGACGTAACGCCCTTGGTGAAGGGGCGATGATATTCGAACCGGTGACCATCGGGTTTCCATCCCGTGACCGGATGGGCTCGGAGGACTATCCCGGTGCAAACATCGGTAAGAACGCGATCCTCCGGTCGGGCACGATCATCTACTGCGACGTCAGGATCGGCGATGGGTTCCAGACCGGTCATAACGTGCTGATCCGTGAGAAGACGACCATCGGCGACCGCGTGGCTGTGGGGACGGCAACGGTGGTGGAGGGCGACTGCACCATCGGCGACGACGTCCGCATCCAGAGCCTGGTTTACATCCCCACCGGTTCCTGGATCGGTGACCGGGTTTTTATAGGCCCAAACGCCGTCCTGACAAACGATCGCTATCCTCCAGGGCCGCACGAGTCTCTCCGTGGTCCGATTATCGGGGACGATGCCGTCATCGGCGCGAACTCGACGATCCTCCCCGGGGTCAGGATCGGGGAGGGCGCGTTTGTCGCCGCGGGAGCGGTTGTGACAAGGGATGTGCCGCCGGGGACGCTCGCGGTGGGGGCGCCGGCACGGTTCCGCCCCCTCCCTCCTGAGGCCAGGCGGTGCCGATGATGATACCCGTTGCCCGGCCAATGGTCGGGGAGGAGGAGATCGCTGCCGTTGCCGAAGTTATGCGGTCGGGGATGCTTGCCCGGGGCTCGGTCGTCGCGGATTTTGAGTCCAGGTTCGCCGATTACTGCGGTTCCGCCCACGCGGTCGGCGTAAACTCAGGTACCGCTGCGCTGCATGCTGGACTCCTTGCTGCCGGTATCGGTCATGGGGACTCGGTGATAGTTCCAGCTTTCACGTTCTTTGCGACGGCGTCGAGCGTCTCGCTCTGCGGGGCAACACCGGTCTTTGCGGATGTCGATCAGCGGACGTTCAACATCGACCCGGCTTCGGTCGAGGCTTGCATTCGGCCCGACACCCGGGCTGTGATCGGCGTCCACCTCTTCGGGCAGCCTTTTGAGATTGATACCATCCGCGCGCTCTGCGATGATTATGGTCTTATACTGATCGAGGACGCTGCCCAGGCGCATGGCGCGGAGTATCACGGGAGACGGACAGGCAGTCTGGCCGATATCGGGTGCTTCTCGTTTTACCCGACGAAGAACATGACCACAGGTGAAGGCGGTATGGTTACGACCGATGACGAACGTCTCGCTGAGCGGGCCAGACTCTTCATAGATCACGGTCAGAGCCAGAAGTATCTCCACACTGTCATCGGCTACAACTACAGGATGACAAACATCGCCGCCGCGATCGGGATGGTGCAGCTCGAACGGCTTGAGGATTTCAACGAGCGCCGGATCGAGAACGCCCGCTACCTCGACCGCCACCTGGCGGGCACAGGGCTCGTGACGCCCTTCGTGGCGCCGGGAGTCCGGCACGTCTACCACCAGTATGTTGTTAAACTCCCGGCCGGCTATCCGCTGGCGCGGGAGGAGTTCGTGAGCGCTCTTGCGGAACGGGGGGTTGGGACGGCCGTCCATTACCCCATCCCCCTCCACCGGCAACCGGTCTATGCGAGCGCGGGCAGGACAGCGTCCTGCCCGGTGTCGGAGGGCCTTGCGGCATCGGTCGTGAGCCTGCCGGTTCACCCGTCGGTGACGGATGAGGAACGGGCGTATATCTGTGATGCGGTCAGTGAACTCCAGGCCCTGCAATCAGACCGATGATATAAATGAGGATCCTGCTCGTCTCCACCCAGGATTACATCCACCACCCGATCCCCTCAAGGCACCACAACATATTTGAGGAACTTGCGAGGCGGCACGAGGTCCACGTGCCTCACTTTCATGTCAGCAGAGGAAAGGAGCGCGAGACCCTGCTCCACGTACACGAGGCAACGTGGTTCCCGGTCAAAAACCCCATCCTTCACTACACCCTGAACGCTCCCTGCCACTACCGGGTCATCAGCAGCATAATTCGCGACCACGGGATCGACGTCGTCGTCGGGGCACATGTCCTGGCCGGGACGGCCATGGTCAGGGCAGCTGAGAGGTATGGTGTGCCGGTGGTTTTCGACCTCAAGGACTGGTTTCCTGACTCGGCCGCTGCCTACTACAAAAATCCCGCTATAAAGTGGGTGCTCAGGGAAGGTGTCCTTGCCATAACCCGCTACAACCTCGACCATAGCGATCTGATCACGACGGTCTCCCCTGGTCTAGTCGAGAAACTCAGGACATACGGCTACGAGGCGGAGTTGATCACAAACGGCGTCAACACGGACATCTTCCACCCCATGGATGGAAGTGCGATGCGTTCCGATCTCGGGATCGCCCCGGATGCCTTCGTGCTCGGCTTTGCCGGGGCTGTCGAGCGGTGGTACGCCCTCGACGAAGTGATCCGGGCGTTCCCGGAGATCCTCAAGCGGCACCCGAACGCCGAACTCCTGATAGTCGGCGGTTCGCTCTTTACCGGTTACATGGATGAACTGCAGGGGCTTGCTGCCAGGCTCGGGGTTTCGGAGAAGGTGCATTTCACAGGCACCGTCGACTACAGTGATCTCCCCCGCTACATCGCGCCGATGGACCTCTGTCTCATCCCGCTATCCCCCCCTCAATGGGTGGATATCGCCCTGCCAAACAAGTATTTCGAGTATTCGGCGTGCGGGAAGCCGATCCTCTCAACTCCCATTCCCGATATGCTCAGGATGGGAGGAGATCATATCACCGTCTACCGGGACAGGCAGGAGTTCCTTGAGGGGGTGGATGAGGCTGTCAGTAACCCGCTGCGCTGCACAATCCCGATCGAGGAGCACAGCTGGAAGAAGAAAGCAGAAGCGTTCGAGAGGATATTTACCCGGCTGACGGGAAAGGCCTGAAACTGCATCTTTTTCCTCCATCGCAGATACACCAATATTATATTGTTTCGAAGGGAAATTGATTCTTAACAAGGAGTATCCGATGGCTCAGATGGATATCAAGAAATACCAACCGTATATCATCATCGGTCTTATCGTCATCTTCGCGTTGCTCACGCTCTGGACTCGAGGTATCCCTACAGACGGACTGGTGACCGATGAGGGTGTAAATCTACTGGGAAACGATCCGTGGTACAATCTCCGCCAGGTTGAACAGACCCTGGCAAACTTCCCTGCCTACGCCTGGTTTGACGCGATGACCCTCTACCCCACAGGAGACGTCATCTACTGGGGCCCGCTCTTCATCGAGATCATATCCGCACTCTGTCTCCTTCTCGGGGCGACGACGCGGCCTGAGATCATGCTGGTGGCCTCCTGGGTCCCGCCACTGATGGCCGTGGCGATGGTGCCGGTCGTCTACCTGCTGGCACGAAAGATCGCCGACTGGAAGACCGGTCTAATCGCTGCCGGTCTGATCGCGGTCATCGGTAGCAACTACGCATACCGCTCCCTCTTTGGCTTTGTCGATCACCACATCGCGGAGACGTTATTCTCGACGATCTTTGTCCTCGCCTACGTGACGGCGCTGCTTGCGGCCAGGGGTGTCACCATCTCCAGGGAGAACCTTCAGAGTCTGAAGATCCCTGCTATAACAGCGGTCTTCGCCGGGGTAGCCTATCTCCTTGGTTACTTTAACATGCCGACGATGATCCTCTTTGCGCTCGTCGTCGCTGCGTTCACCCTGGTCCAGTTCATTCTGGACTACTTCCAGGAGAGGTCGAGCAACTACCTGATCTTTGTAAACGCCATAGTCTTCATAGTAGTTATCATCGGAACCGTGGCGTTCGGGTTCCCGCATCCGGGACTTGACCTCTCGCGCTACACCATCGGACACGTCATAGCCAGCACTGCCCTCATTGCGGGAACGGCAGCGCTCTATGGGCTATCGGTCTTCCTGAAAAAACGGCCTAAATACTACTTTCCTCTTACACTTCTTGCCGTCGCGGCCGTTGTCACCGCGGTGCTCTATGTCGCTCTGCCTGAGATTTACAACCTCCTTATCTCAAGCCTCTTCGCCTTCTTCGGTGAGGAGGCTGTCACCACAACTGTCCAGGAGGCGCGGGCATGGTCGTTTGACGCCGCCCGGGCGACCTTCCACTGGGGACTGCTGCTTGCGGCCGGGGGTGTTGCAACCATGCTCTGGCAGAACCGCAGGGAGACGAACCCTGCTCACATCTTCGTCCTGATCTGGACTGCGATCATCCTGACATCGACCGCCGCGCATGTCCGCTACGAGTACTACCTTGCCGTAAACATCGCGCTCATATCGGCGTTCTTTGCAGGCGCGGTCATAGACGCAACCTGGAAAGACGTTGCACGCCTCATCCAGAAAAGAAGCACAGATAGCGCGTCCGCCGCGAAGGGAAAAGCAGAAAAACGGGAAGAGCCCCCAAAGAAGAAGAGCAGGAAAGGGGCAAGGGCCGCTGATGCCCCTAAAGAGAAATCCAGGAAGCGTGATCAGCCCGATTACCTCAAGGTCGGTGGGTTTGTTCTGGTTGTTGTCTTTACCCTCCTCTTTGCCGGGACATCGTTCCTTGGGAACATAGCTCTCGCAAACAGCGCGAAATACGGCGGCATGGACTCACAGTGGATGGAGGCCCTCGAGTGGATGGGCGAGAATACCCCCGATCCCGGTGTCGATTACTACGCTATATACGATCAGGAGACCTTCACCTACCCCGAAGAGTCATACGGCGTCATGTCCTGGTGGGACTACGGTCACTGGATCACATTTATCTCGAAACGGATCCCGAACAACAACCCCTTCCAGCACGGCGTTGCAGGGCCGAACGGCTCGGCGGTATATCTGGTCTCGACATCCGAGGATGCCGCAAACCGCATCCTGGACAACATAGGTACGCGTTATGTGATAACCGATTATCAGGTCGTCATGGGTAAGTTCCACGCCCCGGCAACCTGGGCCGACCCCGATGACGCGGGAGGGCTGCGATTCCAGCCGGTATTCTTCGTCCCTCTCGGTGCCGGATCGACGGGTTACCAGGCGATGCAGTTCTACAACCAGGACTACTACATGACGATGATCTCGCGTCTCCACAACTTCGATGGTTCCATGACCGAACCGACAACAGGCCCGGTGCTATATGTCGAGTACATCGAACCGGAGATGGCAAACGCCTCCTACCCGGTCATCACCAGCGCGCGGGAGATGAACGCCACCGCAGCGGCCGCGGCGGCAACAGCCTATAACCAGAACGCACAGGCAGGTTCTCACGCCACAATTCTGAACCTGCACTACGAGTACCAGGCGGACTCGATCCTGTATCCACTTGAGCGGGTGCCGGCGCTCAAACATTACCGGCTTGTTCACGAGACCCCCCAGAACATCTACGGCAACGTGGGTGCGGGCGGCCCTGACCTCAAAGCAGTCAAGATATTCGAGTATGTTCCCGGAGCCACGATAAGGGGTGAGGGGATCATCGAGGTTCCGGTGGTCACAAACACCGGCCGGGAGTTCGTCTACCGGCAGGAGAGCGAGAACGGCAGGTTCGTCGTTCCATACGCAACCTCCGGGTGGTCGGGGGAGGTTAGAACGACCGGGGCCTACCGGATCGTCGGCACCGGCCAGACCTTCGATGTTACTGAAGAAGATATCCAGCAGGGGCGCACCATAAACTGACAGGAATGCGCTACTCGGTAATATACGGTGACATATTCACCCGGCATGATATGGAGGCTCACCCCGAGTCGGCTGCCCGGTTGCGGGCGGCCCTCGAGTATATACCCGAGAACGTGCGCTGGCATTCCCCCCTCCCTGCTGACGAGACCGATCTCGAGCTGGTTCACGACCCTCATTACATCCGCTGGGTGCGAAAGATGGCAACAGGGGCCTGTTTTTTAGATGCTAACACCTATGTCACCTGCCACTCTTTTGAAGCTGCGGCCCATGCTGCCGGGTCCACCTTTGCAGCGGTGGAGCGTGCGATCGACGGAGAACACTGTTTTGCACTTGTCCGTCCGCCAGGGCATCATGCTGAACCCGACCGTGCAATGGGTTTCTGCATCTTCAACAACGCCGCTGTTTCTGCGGCAAAAGCGCTTTTATCTTTCGACCGGGTGGCGATCCTGGACTGGGACCTTCACCACGGTAACGGTACCCAGAAGGTGTTTTACGGAAGTAACCGTGTGCTCTTCTGCTCGGTGCACCAGGAGAACAGTTTCCCCTGGACAGGCTGGGTGGACGAGATCGGCACCGGTGCAGGCCGGGGCTACACCCTGAACGCACCACTTGCGGCAGGCTCAACCATCGCTGATTACGCTCTTGTATTTGAAGAGGTGTTCATCCCGGCAATCGTTCGGTTCCGCCCGGACGCCCTGATTGTCTCGGCCGGGCAGGACGCTCTCGCAGACGACGGACATGGCGGAATGAACCTTGAACCCGCCGACTACGGTGTGCTTGCCGGGATGCTGATCGACGGGACGGACCTGCCTCTCGCGCTGACGCTTGAAGGAGGTTACGGGCCGTCGTCCGGGAAGGCTGTAGGCGCGATATTCCAGGCTCTTGCGGGGAAGCGGTTTGAACCGGTAGAAAAGCCGGTGCGCCGGAGCACGGAGAGGGTTGTGCGGATCTTAAAGAGGGTCCGGTTCTGTTGAGCGCCGTCAGGGTTTGGGAGTTACATCACGGGAGGAGTAAACCCCGCATCCCTGGCGGACCGCCGCCGGCGGGGGTCCATGAATGAGACCTCGAAACCCGGGATGATTGCCCGCACCACAGGGATCGGGGTTCTGGTGAGGTCGCAGACGCAGACCCGGTCAGTGTGGGGCGCGACCTCATCGAGTACACGCCGGATGTCCAGGTCGAACCGGCCGGTGCTCATATCAGGTATATCGGAGATCTCGACGGTATCAGCGTTGCCAAACCAGATCCTGTTGATACGCTTCAACCTTTCGTAACCCGCCTTCCTGATGATTGCCTCCCGTCGGGGATCGCCGGCGCCACCATGGAGATTACTCCCTCTTCTTTTTGCAACCTCCGTGAGTGCCTGAAAAGCCGCAACCTCTGGCGAGAGGTGGGAGGCAGACCCTGTTAGGATCATCGCCGGGTCCCTGGTAACGGTGTCGTCTGCGGTGGCTGCAACGGTGGGGATCTTTGTTCTCCCATCAAGCAACCAGAGGTGAATCTCGATCCCGTTCTGCTCGAACCGCTCCAGCAGGTTGCGGGCGGCACAATCCCTCTCTATGGTGAGTCGTTGACCGGGGTTTCGCTCTGCATCAGCGATGCTGAGCGCGTCCCGCTCGATCACCTCGAGGAGTCCGTGCAAGATAGCCTCTTCCATGACGTTTCCCGCTGCAAGCCCGTTTGTGTCGCTCCGGAATAACGGCGTCGTAAACCCGAGCGAGTCGTAGGGGTGGAAGACGGCGTTGCTCGGGACGTAGAGATCCTCGTCGTTCAGGATGTCTCTTGCCGGTGTCCAGTGGACCTTCTCCCCCTGTTCCAGTTCGCGGGGCAGGATGAGGTCTTCGGGGTGCAACGCCCGTGCAGGGCCGATCTCCTCGTAGGAGGCATACTCCATATGGTCACCATGGTATTCGGCGCAGTAGCGCTCGATCGCCACCGTCATCGCCGATACCCGTGCCTGGTTCGCCTCTTTACCTGCTCCTGTGTGAACCCGAACCGCTCCACGTGCCGCTCCGGGCCGAACTGCCGCAAATACAGGGATCCAGGTCCGGTCGAGCGGGGTTATATCGATTATCTCGGTAACTCCGATCCCTCTCATAAGGGGCTCCAAAACGGCATCCGTCTCCTCCGGGGAGCGAGACCGGTGGCTACCGTCAAAGTAGACCTTCTCTACAGGGCGAATCGTGATCGGCATTCATGATCCCGTTGGGGGTGATACCTTAATAGTGTGGCAGATCTATTCTAGCATGTTATGAGCACGGATGAGATTGCAGTGGGCGCGGTCGTCCGGTACCCCCGTACCGGCACGATGGGGAAGGTCGTAAAGATCGAGGAGATCGACGACCGGGTGTATGCTGAACTTGATACCACCGGCCTCTACTACCTGGTGGATGAACTTATCAGAACAGAGCAGGCGGAGGAAGAGGCCAGAAAGAAAGAGCGCTCTCTCGAGGACTATGTTAGGGAACACAGGGAGATCCAGGAGCAGCTCGAGAAGGTGTGGGAGGTTGGAACCGACCAGAGTTGCGAGGGGGGTGGTTAATCCTCGATCGGTATGGTGGTGAGTTTCACCGCCTCCACACCCTTCTGTGCCATCAGTTTCTCGGTAATATCTTTTATTACTGCCCCGTCCCCCCTGACCAGGATCACTTCTAGACACTTCTCATGCGTCACATGCGAATGGAGTGAGGCCTGAATGTTGCTGGTGTACTGGTGCTGTATATCTATGAGCGTCTGGAGCAGTCCACGCTGTTCATGGTCATAGACCATGGTTATGACACCCTGTCGCTCGCCTTTCACGTCGGATATCCACTGGTAGTGAGTGATGTAATTTCGTATCGAGTCCCGTATCCCCTCAGACCGGGAAGAGTAGCCCCGGAGTTCCAGGATCTCGTCAAACTTATCGAGGAGGTTCTTTGGAAGCGAGATCCCTATGCGTGATAGTTCTGTATCACCTGCCATGGTGTGATCAGTTCTCATATCATCCTTTATGGGTATAAATTTTCGCTAACAATAAAGGTTATATTCACACTTTGTATGCTAAGTTGGGTACGGCAAACGGCGTGAAGGTCGGCGCGTGGTATGAAAACGTGGCAGGGCATGCGGAAGCAATCGCTACTGATTATGTATAAGTAGTGTCACTATAAAATGGATAAGGAGGTTCGAAAACTTTTGCGAGATGTATTCATTCCCGGTGTCAATATTGGGCTTGTGGGTCATGTCGATCACGGCAAGACCACTCTGGTCAGCGCGCTGACCGGTACCTGGACAGACCGGCACAGCGAGGAGATCAAGCGTGGCATCTCCATCCGTCTTGGGTATGCTGACGCGACTTTTTACCGCTGCGAGAACTGTGAGGGTAGCGATGCTTACACAACCTCCCCTGAATGCCCTAACTGCGGAGGAAAGGCCGTCCCGTTCAGGACGGTATCTTTTGTCGATGCCCCGGGTCACGAGACGCTTATGGCGACGATGCTATCCGGGTCGGCGCTGATGGATGGTGCGATGCTTGTGATCGCTGCGAACGAGTCATGCCCTCAGCCCCAGACGAAGGAGCACCTGATGGCGCTCGAGTTGATCGGCATAAAAAGGATTGTTATCGTCCAGAACAAGATCGATGTGGTGACCCAGGCGGAGGCACTGGAGCATTACAAACAGATCAAGCGGTTCATAAAGGGCACTATTGCCGAGAACGCCCCCATCATCCCGGTGTCTGCACAAAAGGGGGTCAATATGGGCGCCCTGATCCAGACGCTGGATGAAGTCATCCCGGAACCCGAACGCAATCCTGATCTCGACCCGCTTCTCCTCATCGCACGCTCGTTTGATATAAATAAACCGGGCTGCAACTGGCGGGATGTGAAAGGCGGTGTCATCGGCGGGTCTCTCATCCGGGGGGTGCTGCACGAGGGCGATGAGATCGAGATCAGGCCAGGCCGACAGTTGCAGGTGGAGAACCGGACAAAGTGGGAACCCATCATAACAAAGATCACCTCCATCAACGCCGGCAAGATCCGCGTGACCGAAGCCACTCCAGGAGGTCTTCTCGGCATCGCGACCAAACTCGATCCGGCACTGACTAAGAGCGACGCTCTCGCGGGTCAGGTTGCAGGGCTTGTCGGGAGACTGCCGCCGGTCCGGGAACGGCTTAAGTTTGATGTAACGCTAATGGAACGGGTTGTTGGCGTGGGCGGCGAGCAGATAATCGAGCCTCTCAAGCATAAAGAGCCGCTTATGCTCGCGGTCGGCACCGCGGTCACCGTTGGCGTGATCACAAGCACCAGAAAGAACCAGGTCGAGGTTCAACTTAAACGGGCGGTCTGTGCGGAGGCTGGTGCGAGGATTGCCATAAGCAGGCAGGTTGGCGGGCGATGGCGATTGATCGGCATGGGCGTTCTGGTCGAGTGAAGGTGCTTCTCGATACAAACGCTCTCACCATGCCGGCTCAGTTTGGTATCGATCTCTACGACGGGCTGATGGCACTCCTGGGCGATTTTGAGTCGATAACGCTCGAGGAGGTGGTCGGTGAACTCTCAGGGCTTGCACGGGGGCACGGGCGCGATGCGGCTGCCGCACGTGTGGGTCTTGAGCTGGCCAGGCGCTCCAGGATCGTGCCTAGCGGGAGTAGTGCGGAATCCGTGGATGATAGGCTGATCGAGTATGCCAGGCGGGAAGGATGCATCGTGGTCACAAACGATCGCCGCCTGCGTAACGATCTACTTCGTGAAGGGATCGGTGTTGTCTCGATGCGGAAGGAAAGAACGCTGGAACTGATAAGTGGATAGGTGAAAATCATGTACTATAAAGTTACGCTGGAGGACAAGGTGCGGGTTCCGCCGCACCGCCTTGGGGAGGACCTGGAGAGAGTTATCCTCAACGTACTGCAGGAACAGCTGGAAGGCAGCATCTCAAAGGAGATCGGGATATTCATTGCGGTTACAGATATTCTCGATGTCGGTGAGGGGGAGTTGATCCCGGGGGACGGCGCTGTCTATTACGATGTCAGGTTCGAAGCGATCGTCCTCCGCCTGGCGCTCCAGGAGGTGATCGAGGGCGAGGTTGTGGAGACGACAAGTTTCGGTGCATTCGTCAGCCTGGGCCCGATCGACGCGATGCTACACGTGAGCCAGATCTCTGACGAGTACATCAACTACGATGAGGTGAATGGCAGACTGATCTGCCAGGACTCAAAGCGGTCGATCACCGTCGGCGATGGCGTCCGTGGCAGGATAGTTGCCCTCTCGCTAAACGAGCGTGAACCTCGGGAGAGCAAGATCGGTCTTACCATGCGTCAGCCTGGCCTGGGTGCACTTGCCTGGCTGGAGGAAGAGTTCGAGGAGGAGAAGAAGAGGAGGGCGACATAATATGGTAGTAGGGGGTAAAAAGGTAGTCAGGGTCTGCCGCGAGTGCCACCGCGTCGTTGAAGGTGATAGTTGCGTGATCTGCGGCACCTCCAACCTGAGCGAGGACTGGGCAGGATACGTTGTGATTATCGATCCGGAGCACTCGGATATTGCAAAGAAGATGAACATCACCCTGCCGGGTCGCTACGCGCTGAAGGTCCGCTGATGCTCCGGCTTCCGGAAGCCCACCGGCAACTCTTCAAAAAACCCTTCGGCGTCCTTTATGGGAGCATCTCTGAACTCCTTCCCCTGCTTGAGGGGCGGGTGGTCTGTGCCGTAGGTGATGTGGTGACCCACAACCTTCTTGCTGCAGGGGTTGTCCCCGATATCGCCATCATCGACGGTTACACGATGCGTAGCCCCTGTAACCGTTCACCCCTGCTCAGGGCAAGAAGGTTGACAGCGAAGAACCCTGCCGGAACGATCACCGACGAGCTGGTAGCGGCTATCGACGAGGCGGTGCGGAACCGACCTGCTGTAATCTTCGTCGAGGGGGAGGAGGATCTGGCGGTCATCCCGCTGGTTTATGCCGCGCCGACGGGGGTCGCCGTCCTGTACGGTCAGCCCGGGGAGGGTGTGGTCCTCCGGGTTGTGGACGAGGCGGCAAAGCAGGAGGCAAAGGTCATGCTGGAGTGTTTTGTACGTGAGTGAAATGTCCCGCGGCAGTGGGGACCACTAAAACGCTCTGGTGAATGTCTTTTTTCCGACCAATCCGCTGGCCGTACTCTCAAAGGGTTCTGGTAGTGATTGAAGATTGCACCTTCACGGCTGCGCCGGGGACTGAAACAGGATTCTCCTTTAGGTTTTGTTGAGACTGTTGAGACCTGGAGAATACAAACTCTCCATGCCAATTTTTCGATGGAGAACCACGGATCAGAAGAGGGGGTTGTCAGCAGCGAGGCAAGTCCACTTGAAATCTCTCCAGGTAGATATTTATCAAACCATGGGGGCATTGGTCCGGTATCTCCGGGGTCTCCTGCGCACCATCATCCCAGAGTATAAATAAAGCCGTCAACAATATTTTAGGGATATCGATGGACTTCAAAATTACCCGTGATGTGAGGAATGAGGTTTTGAAGAGGAGAGAACTCGAGTTTGTTCTCACCTTTGAGGGACCGACGCCCTCGCGGAAGAGCATTCAGGAGAAACTTGCCGCATTGCAGAACAAGAATGAGAATCTCATCGTGCTCGACCTTGAAAGAACCCGGTTCGGGAAGATGGAACTTGTAGGCCGTGCCCGCATCTATGACGATGAGGAGACGAAGATCTCAACTGAGCGCAAGTATCTGCTCAAGCGCGGCGAAGCGAAGGCTGAGAGCGAGGCTTGAATAACATGGCGGCTAAGAGATACGAGTGCTACGAGGTCAAAGGCAACGCGGTGGTACTGCTGAAGCGACACTGTCCCCGCTGCGGTCCCGGCGTCCTGATGGCCGAGCATGAGGATCGTGTGGCCTGCGGCAAGTGCGGTTACACTGAATTCCGTAAGTAGGCCATAACCTACTCATAACGATAAACGACCGCGAGAGCCTTATGCCGGTAGCGGTCGGTCTTTTCCTCATAACGGAGCAAGACCTGTTCTATGTCAGATAAACGACCTGAAGAGGGGCTGGTGCTGGGACTTGAGGGGACGGCGTGGAACCTCAGCGCCTCTCTCTTCGGGGAGGATCTTGTCGCCCTCCATTCGTCACCATACGTCCCTCCAAAGGGTGGGATCCATCCGCGGGAGGCTGCGCAGCACCATGCTTCGGTGATGAAGGATGTCATTTCCAGGGTGCTGACCGACCCTGAACGGATCAGGGCGGTTGCATTCTCGCAGGGCCCGGGTCTTGGCCCATCTCTACGGACGGTGGCGACAGCAGCGCGTGCCCTATCGATAGCCCTGGGCGTGCCGCTCGTTGGTGTTAACCACTGTGTGGCGCATATCGAGATCGGGAGATGGGCGACGGGGTTTTCTGACCCGATCGTTCTCTACGCGAGCGGTGCAAACACCCAGGTGCTCGGTTACCTCAATGGTCGTTACCGGATATTCGGGGAGACGCTGGATATAGGTCTTGGAAACGCGCTTGATAAGTTTGCACGATACCATGACCTGCCGCACCCCGGTGGTCCGGCCATCGAGAACCTGGCGCGCATGGGTGGTTATATCGAACTTCCATACACCGTGAAGGGAATGGATCTTGCCTTCTCCGGACTGGTCAGCGCCGCCCAGGAGAGCACGGCCCCGCTGGAGGATGTCTGTTTCAGCCTCCAGGAGACCGCGTTTGCGATGTGTGTTGAGGTGACGGAGCGGGCTCTTGCCCACGCCGGGAAGGATGAGGTGATCCTTGTCGGCGGGGTGGGTGCAAACAGACGGTTACAGGAGATGCTCCGGGTTATGTGCGAGGAACGGGGGGCGGTGTTCGCCGTCCCTGAGCGGACTTATCTCGGCGACAACGGCGCGATGATAGCCTATACGGGCAGGATCATGCTGGAACACGGTGCCACCCTTCCTCTCGAAGAGTCGCAGATCAGGCCGGGTTATAGGGCTGATGAGGTGGAGGTTGTCTGGAGGACGGAACCTGGCGAGATCTTTGCTGGCGGCCCGCAAGAAGATGGGATTGCCCGGGGTGCGGAAGCTGTCGTGGAGATTGGTGAGGATGCTGTTGTCAAGCGCCGGTTGAGCAAACGCTACCGGCACCCGAAACTGGATCGCCGTTTGATCGCCGAGAGGACTAGGGCGGAGGCGCGCCTTATATCGATGGCGCGGCGGGGGGGTGTCCCCACACCTGTGATCCGGGATATAACGTCCGACACGATCGTGATGGAGCGGGTTCGAGGCGATCTGCTCAAGTATGTTGCCACACCGGAAACGATCCGGGTCGCTGGCGAGACGGTAGGGAGGCTGCACGCTGCCGGGATTGTCCACGGCGACCTGACGACCAGCAACATGATCTTCCGCAACGGTCAGTGTGTCCTGATAGATTTCGGGCTTGCCTCGACATCATCGGAGGTCGAGAGCCGAGGGGTCGATCTCCACGTCTTCTTCCAGACGCTGGAGAGCACCACCGCCAACTCGGGGGAACTGATCGAGGCGTTCATCGAGGGCTACTCTGGCGCCTTCCCCGACGCGGACGCGGTTATTGAGCGGGAGCACGAGATCGAACTGCGGGGGCGTTATCTCTGAAGATCGCGGTGGTGACGAGCAACGCCAACAAGGCTCGGGAGGTTGCGGCATACTTTGAAGGGGTGCTCGAGGTCGAGCATGTTGCCCTGGAGTGTCCGGAGTTCCGGCATAACGATGTTGGAGAGATCGCCAGCGGGAAGGCAAAGTTTGCCTACAGGAGGCTCTCAAGGCCTCTGATAGTCGATGACACCGGTCTATTCATCGATGCGCTTGGCGGGTTTCCGGGGCCATATGCCGCCTATGTCCAGGATACGATCGGCAACGCAGGGATCCTGAGACTGATGGAGGGCATCGAGGAGAGGAGCGCCCGTTTCGAGACGGCGATCGCGTTTGCACGGGAGGACGGCATCCGGGTCTTCCGGGGCGTCCTTTCCGGGACGATCGTTGCCCCGCGGGGGGCAGAGGGGTTCGGTTATGACCCTATATTTGAGTATGCGGGGCAGACGCTTGCCGAGATGCCGCTTGCCGAGAAGAACCGGGTCTCACACCGGGCGCGTGCCCTTCAGGCGTTCCGGGCCTGGATCGAGCAGGAGATCGGGGAGCGACAGAACCGTTAAGAGGGAACAAGAACAAATAGCATAGAGCTGACAAGTGGTGTTTTTGACATGGCGAGATTTCCTGAAGCTGAAGCACGTCTCCTCAATGTAAAGATCTGCATGAAATGCAATGCCCGGAACGCAGTTCGCGCGACACACTGCCGCAAGTGTGGTTCAGACGAACTCCGGCCAAAGTCCAGGGAGCGTAAGGCGTAAAGACCGGTGCGCCATTTTTAGCGCGCCGCTGGGATACTCTTTTTAGGATCAATACAGGGCTAATCCCCGCCATTTCAAAGCCGGGATAGAGCTCGTCCACCCGCTACGGTTATAGTTCACGCTCTCCCATAATGGCGTTGTGCCTAAAGCGCATCGTTACCTACTCTACCCGACACAATCTCAGGTCTCTCACATGGAACAGACGCTGTAGGTATGCCGATGGGTCTATGACGAGACGCTTGCAATGTGAAAGAACACGTGGGAACAGGAACAGCGATCTATCTCCTGTTATGTGTCGAAACGTCAGATCCCTCTCTGGAAAAAAGAGTGTCCTGAACTGAAACAGGTCTATTCTCAGGTGCAGGATGTCTCCATGCGCGTTGACCTTGCGTTCAAAGATTCTTCCGGCGAGTAAAGGCAGGAGAAAACCCCGGATACCTCACGGTTCAAGGGGATGGGGCGATACGACAGTTTCACATACCCTAGTATGGATTCAAACTTGAGGGAGATCGTCTCCATCTCTCGAAGATCAGAGACGTGAAGATCGTCCTCTATCGCCCCATCGAGGGTACGATCAAGACTCTCACGGTCCGGCGGTCTTCAACCGGGAAGTGGGGGGCAAAGCGGAGGATACTGGCTTTCATGTGATCCTGGTGAACCCAGGAATACATCACAGCAGTGTTCCAGATGTGGTATGATCGTCGCTAAGACGCTCTCTGATCAAGTCCATTCCTGCCCGCATTGTGGGTTGATGATGGACCGCGACCAGAACGCGGCGATCAACATTATGAGATTGGGGTTGCAATCTCAGGGGTAACATCCAGGATGCCCCCGACGAGAGGAGGGGGAGCAGTCACAGGGTTATATGTTCTTCAGGCTGAGTAATAGGTGACCTTTCGGCCTTCCTCGCTGTACTCGCCACGATAGGTCTCGATGTTACGTTTGTAGCCGATTCGCTCTTTAAATCCGAGTTCTTGTAGCCGTTTGCGGACCCGCATAACGTCTGCTTCATCCGCCCAGTCCTTCGTGTAGACGTAGATGACCCTCCGCTTGTCGCGAGAGTCGGGGTCAGGCTTTGCGGTGCTGACCTTCGCGGATATCCCGAGTCCCCCTCTCACCGTCTCGTCCCGAACTTTCCGCCACGCCTCGTCCGCCTCTTCAGGAGGGACGAAGATAAGCCATTTCCCTGCCCTCTCGTCGTCGACCCCCCGCTCATGCGGACCCGGCGCGTCCTGGACTATCCAGTATGTTCTGGTCGTTTTTGAGGGGAGAACTCCCTCCCCCTCCCGCAGGGGGGCGTAGATGGCATCGATACTTCCGAATCGTTTAAGCAGGGCCTCTGCAAGTTCCGGGTAATCTTCTCTGAAATGACCTAATATCTCACGGAGATCCGACTCGAAATCGATCCCCCGCTCAACAAGCTCAAAGAGGTAAGGGCCGCGCCGCCGGAGTTCGCGGTTGAGGTAGATCTCAAAGATCCCGTAGGCTGCGTCGGCCAGGGTCTCCGGATCGATCTCGTTCATACCTTATGGTAGTCGTCGTAACAATGAAAATGGTTTTGAAGTTAACGGGCAAGCGCTTTTGCAACGAGATCTGCAGCCCGCTCCCCGGAGAGTAGCATTCCGCCAAAGATCGGCCCCATACGGCACTCACCAGCAACGGCGTTTGCTGCCATCCCTGTGACGAACAGACCGGGGTAGACCTCTTTTGTGTGCTCCAGGATCCGGGACTCGGCACGCTCGGCCCACATGAAACTCTCGCCTTTGACCTTAAGGTTGCCACCTTTACGCTCGATCATCCGGGCGATCATCGCATCGTGTCCTGTTGCATCGACCGTGCAGGTGCAGGCGATGGTGAGCGGGTCGACGTGCAGTCCGGCCATCTCGACCGGCGTCCAGTTGATGACCAGGCCCCCAACCCTGCCGTCGCCGCGGACCATCACATCCTCGACCGTGACCAGGTTGAAGAACTCTACACCGGCGTCACATGCCGCCGCGGTGAGTTTGGCAACAGCCTCAACCGATTTCGCGACGTAGTAGCCTTTCTCAAACTCGTGGAAGGTGACTTCAAACCGGTCGAGTAACCGTTTTGCCTCTTCCTGGACGACAATCCGTGGAAACATCATGCCGCCGCCCCACATCCCGCCACCTATGCTGAGTTTCTTCTCGATCAGGGCACACCGGATCCCCCGCTCGCCAAGGAGCGCGGCGCATGTCAGTCCCGAAGGCCCGCCGCCGATGACGGCGGCCTCAACCTCAAGGTGGTCTATGAGTGCCCGGTGCTGCTCTTCAAGGATTGCCCTGCTTATGGTAACTTCGTTCAGTGTCATCGCTCTAATACTATATGATGCCCTGTAAAGATAAGGGCACCGACATGCGCCCCGAAAAGCCGTCAGATTGCGGTTTTGAGCGCGAAGATTCAGAATGATATCGACGAAGGACTTAATATCGGCACGGCACAACATATATCCTACCATGAAATGGACGCGCGACTTCGGTCTAACCATGAGGATGTTCCTGACTTCGTTTCTGCTCCTCATAGTCTACCTGATCTTCCTTGGCATCCTTGCCGCGCTTGGGTTCCCGTTTGGGTCCCTCCTGGTGATAGCTGCTGTTATGGCGTTCCTCCAGTACTACTTCTCCGATAAACTGGTGCTCTGGAGCACCAGGACGAGGATCGTCGAGGAGGACGAGTACCCGGAGTTGCACCGGATGGTAGAGAGTCTTGCCGCCAGGGCGGGTCTCCCCAAGCCGAAGGTCGGGATCACGGCGTCGCCGGTGCCGAACGCGTTCGCTACCGGACGCAGCCCGAAGAACGCTGTCGTGGCGGTAACCGACTCGATCATGCGGACGCTCAACCGCGAGGAGCTCGAGGCGGTGCTCGCCCACGAGATATCCCATGTGAAGAACCGGGATATGCTGACCCTTACGATGGCAAGTTTCGTCTCGATGCTTGCCTTCCTGATCATGCGTAACTGGATCTTCATAAGCCTCTTCAACAATCGTGACAACAACATGGGCGCGCTGATACTGGTCTACGTCGTCTCGATTGTCGTATGGCTGGTGAGCACCCTGCTAACGCGGGCCCTCTCCCGTTACCGGGAGTTTGCGGCGGACCGTGGCAGTGCCATTCTGACGGAGAACCCCCGGGCTCTGATATCGGCGCTGACGAAGATCAGCGGCCGCATGGACTACATCCCGGCCGAGAAGAAGCAGGAGATTGAGGGGGCGAATGCTTTCTTCATCATCCCGGCCCTCTCGGGAAACACGCTGATGGAACTCTTCTCCACCCACCCACCCCTTGAGAAGCGGGTGGCCGCTCTTCAGGAACTGGAGGCACAGATGCGGGGCTACTGACCCCGCCTCTTCAGAACCCATCAGATCAACGGTCTGGGTTTCAAGTGGTGTTCAGTGAGACCACCAGGGGCGACCTACTCCCGGCACTGTATCAAGGGGTGAATCGCACCTTGGGGGAGGAACTTCCCCTCCAGGCTGTGACAGAAACCCGCGAGTACCGCAAGAAAACCCCGAATGGCGGTTGTTTTCCCCTGGTATTTATAGACAGTCGCCCAACTCTAGAATTGTGTCCCCGCTTGCCTCCCCAGTCTCTGCATGTCTTCAGGAACACGGCCCTTCATCGACCACCCCACCTCGCGGCGCTCATCAAGGTCTCCTCCCGCCCCCTCAGGGGGCAGGCAGTCTGTGGCGATAGACCCGGATGGCCGTGCCAGGGAGGGTTTCACCCTGATGCTGGAGATACCCTCCCTTGCACTGTATCCATGGAGAATCGCCTCCCGTCCCTGTCTCCTGCATCTCCGGTCGAACCGCCTTCGCTGGCCATACCCACCACCCAGGGATGGCCGTGCATGGGTCATCTCCAGAATCTCCCCCGTGTTTCCGGTTTTAAACTACCAGGATCTAATATCAGGCTACAGAGGGAGTGTATTTTTGCAAGGGAAGTGATCTTTGAGCCTTGAAGTGCGGATCTAACGGCAAAATAAGGCTAAAGATCCAGGTAGTTCTGGATGGGGGCTGATATTCATGGGTGTTCACATGAAAGTCCACTCGAGATCGGAAACGGCAAAACGCGACATGCCAGCGGCTACTGCGCATCGGCGGTCTTCATCAGTTGACCACCCCTCATCAGCAATAGCATCTCACAAAAACCAGGTTCATTCTCATGGTGGGGTTCATCAAACCGGGGCACAGTCTGGAGGAACCGGTTTGATGGCCTCTCTCTAGTCCCTTCTCACCCAATATTTAATATTCTGCACCGCCCACATAAGTAAGCAAATCTTGCAGAGTGCATCGATGGTCTAGTGGTATGACTTTGGCCTTCCAAGCCAACAGCCCGGGTTCAATTCCCGGTCGATGCATGGGGCCCGTGGTCTAGGTGGTTATGACGTCGCCTTCACACGGCGAAGATCTCGAGTTCGAATCTCGACGGGCCCATCTCTTCTTATCCAGCCGGTTTCCTGCGACAGATGTGATCAGCGGGAGAAGGGATGATCGTTTACTCCCGCTTCCTCTGCAAGGCCCCTCCACGCCTGAGCATGTGGGTCTTTTATCAGGCTCCCTGCATATGGCGTCCCTGCGGCCGCCTTCAGTAGGAGAGGGTAGTAGCGACCGACATACTCTTTAACCATCCGGCGAGACGAGAACCCCGGGGCATTGCTCCTGATCGACTCTTTCATCATTCTGACCCATCCGTGCGGGATATCATCGATGGAGCGGTCGTAGTAGAGCGGGACGATCTCTCTCTCAAGAAGATCGTATATTGCCGCCGCATCGATGCTGTCCCTTGAGTCGCAATCGGCCGCCTCCCCTCCAAACGCCCAGCCGTTCCTGCCATTATAGCCCTCCACCCACCAACCGTCCAGGATTGAGAGGTTCAGCACGCCGTTGAGCGCCGCCTTCATACCGCTTGTCCCGCTCGCCTCCATCGGGGGCAGCGGGTTGTTCAACCAGACGTCAACTCCCTGCACGAGGTAGCGGGCCACATGGTTGTTGTAATCCTCTATGAAGGCAACCCGTCCTCCAAATCCGGGGTCCTGCGTGTGCTGGTATATCCGCTGGAGCGTCCGTTTCCCCTCGGTGTCTGCCGGGTGGGCCTTCCCGGCGAAGATGATCTGGACGGGACAGCAGGGGTTGTTCACGATGCGTTTGAGTCGGTCTGGGTCCTCGAATATGAGGTATGCACGCTTATAAGTAGAGAACCGTCTGGCAAACCCGATCGTCAGGATTGAGGGGTCCAGAAACGCGCCTCCGATCCCCGGTTTCGCCGCCCTGACCAGTTGCGTCGTCCAACGGATCCGTTCCCGTTCCCGGAGCCGATTGAGAAGTTTTGCCTTCAGCCAGAGGTGGAGGTTCCAGAGTTCGGCGTCTGGAATCTCGTTTATCAGTTCCCAGACCATCGGGTTGTCGTGCTCCGCCAGCCAGCCGGGTGCAGTGGGGCCGATGTAGCGGTCGTAGAGCGCCTGCATACGGGTGTTCAGCCATGTTTGAAGATGTACACCGTTTGTAACGTAGTCTACTGGCGCCTCGTCTCCACCTGACCCGTGCCAGAGAGATTTCCACATATCGGAGGCGACCGCCCCGTTTGCCCGCGAGACGCCGTTATGGTGCTCCGAGAGACGGAGCGCCAGCGCGGTCATGTTGAAACCGGAGGCTGGTTGCTCGGGGTTGGCCCCGAGGTGCAGAAACCGGGATCGGTCGATCCCTAGCGCCGTGTAGTAGGACGCGAAGTATCTCTCGATCAGGTCGAGGGGGAAGACATCATGGCCGGCCGGGACCGGAGTATGCGTCGTAAAGATTGTGGTCGCCCGCACCTCTTCAAGTGCCCCCTCAAACGTCATTCCCCCCTCAACACGCTCCCTGATCCGCTCGAGCAGCGCAAAGGCCGGGTGCCCCTCGTTCAGGTGAACCGCTAAATACTCGATACCGAGAGCGTGGAGCACCTTCCGCCCGCCGATGCCAAGCACTATCTCTTGGCGGAGGCGTTGTTCGAGGTCGCCGGCATAAAGTCTGGCCGATATACCGCGGTTTTCGGGTTCGTTGCAGGGTATGTCTGTATCCAGAAGGTAGAGGGGTATCCTGCCGACCTGCACCTTCCAGACCGCCACGTATATGGGCGGGTCGATATGGGGAACCCGGACTACAAGGTCCCTGCCGTCGGTATCGAGAACACGGGTGATCGGCGCAGCATCGTGGTCGAGTGGCTGGGTGATATCCTCCTGCCAGCCATCCGGATTGATCTGCTGGCAGACATAACCCTGGGAGTAGAGAAACCCGACGGCAACCAGCGGGATCCCGAGATCGCTTGCCTCCTTTAAGTGGTCGCCGGCAAGGAACCCGAGTCCACCTGCATAGATGGGTAACGAGTGGTGGAGTCCGTACTCTGCTGAGAAGTAGGCGAGCGTCAAAGGTGGGTGGTCGGGGTAGTTCTCTGAGAACCAGGTTCCGGTTGTGTTCATGTACTTCCTGAACCGGTGCATGATGATGTCATAGCGGTGGCAGTAGGCGGGATTATTTGCTGCCCGGTTCAGGAACTCAACCGGGATCTCGCGAAGCATCCGGATCGGGTTATGTGCGCTGGTCCTCCACGCCTGATGGTTCAATTGTTTGAAGAGTATTCGGGCCTCCGGTTTCCAGCTCCACCAGAGGTTGTATGCCAGGTCAACAAGTCCGTAGATCCGTTTCGGGACACGATCAAACTGTTCGTGGATGGAATCTTCCATTAAACCCTGTCCTCTGATTGCTGTGTAGTTTTTCCCGCAGTTATTATATGTTTTTTGATATCTCTCCATATCCAGATGATATCAAAATTATTGAGTCATTTACGGTCTTTTCACCTCCTCCCATAGATCTCTGTCATCCCGGCAAATTCCTGCATGACCCCATCCCTCATCTGATCCGGGCGGAGCCGCCATTCCCAGTTTCCTTTTGTCGTGGCCGGCCGGTTCATCCGTGCCTCTTGCCCGAGACCCAGTATGTCCTGCATCGGGATTATAGCGGTCTCTGCAGGTGAGAGCATTGCGAGGCGGACGAAAACACCTGGCACCCGATCGGCGCTCACTGCCCTTCCTATGTAGCGGAAGAGAAGGTCTTTCTGGTAGTCGGTGGTCTCATGTTCAAACCATCCCCGGACGGTGTTGTTGTCGTGTGTTCCCGTGTAGGCGACACAGTTCTGGCCGATGTTGTGGGGGGCGTTGAGGTTCTCTGCGATCTCGCCTTCAAACCCAAAGAGCAGGACCCTCATCCCGGGAAACCCGAACATTGCCATCATCGCGTGGACATCGGGGGTTATGTAACCGAGGTCCTCGGCGATGATCGGGAGGCACGCCCTCCCCCGGGCAAGGTGCGTCAGTAGTTCGCGGCCGGGTGCATCGACCCAGCGACCGTTCTGCGCGGTAGCATCACCGGCCGGGACCTCCCAGTACTGGACGAACCCCCGGAAGTGATCGAGTCGCAGCATGTCGACAAGAGATAGCGCACGCTCGATCCGGCTCTCCCACCACGAAAACCGCTGTTCTCTGTGCGTTTCCCATCGGTAAACGGGGTTTCCCCAGAGCTGTCCGGTCTCACTGAAGAGATCCGGTGGGACGCCCGCGACGACGGTCGGCCTCTTCTGCTCATCGAGTTTGAAGAGTTCCGGGTTTGACCAGGTATCGGCGCTGTCGTATGTGATATAGAACGGGATGTCCCCGACGACCTGGATCCGGAGGGCACGAGAGAGTTCTTTGAATCTCTTCCACTGTCTGTCAAAGACGTACTGGAGGAACTTCTCACGCCAGATCCGGTCGGCAAGTTCCGTTGCGTAGTTCCGCAGCGTCTCCCGCTCCCTGTCCCTGACGGCAACCGGCCAGTCGCCCCATGCCCGTCCGCCAAAATGTTCTTTCAAGGCCACAAATAGGGCATAATCATCGAGCCAGGGGGCGTTCTCAGCCACAAACTCCTCGTAACGGGGGTCGCTGCCCTGTTCCATGAAACGTTCAAAACCTAGGTCAAAGAGCGTGTTCTTGTAGCCGATCATCCGCGGGTAGTCGACCCTGTCCACGGGGAACGATGGCGGTTCTGCGATCTCTGCGGCGTCGAGAAAACCGTCTGCAACCATCTGTTCCGGGCTGATGAGCCAGGTGTTTCCGGCAAACGCCGAGTTGCTCTGGTAGGGTGAGTTGCCGAACGCCGGGAACGTCGGGTTCAGGGGGAGGATCTGCCAGTAGCGCTGCCCGGAATCGGCGAGGATCTCCAGAAACCGCTGCGCCGCATGACCCAGGTCGCCGATCCCATATGCTGAGGGAAGAGACGTTATATGGAGCAGAACTCCGCTCCCTCGCCGGTTCATTCCTCTCTCACCCCGCAGACAACACACACACCCAGGCATACCGCCGCCCTCCTGTAAGCCTCCACCCACCGTTTTGCACCGGCATTGCCACGTCCGGCACGCTCGCACATCTCTGTGTGGTGTCTGCGTAGCCCGATACAGATGTTCTGGCTCTCCCAGAGGTCGAGTGGCAGTGCAAGCAACCTCGCACAACCTACGATACGCGGGATCTCCTCGAGCGGCGCGGGATCATCCGGTCTGGCCGCCGCCGCCCGGATAGACTCCTCAATCCTCCTCCCCGCCACCGCTGCCAGATAGGGTATGTCGGGTGCAGCGTTCAGGGTCTCCAGATCCTTTGCGACCGCCATAAATCGGTCCGGGTCCTGGCACCCTTCATCAAAGATCGCGGCGAGGTACCTGCTTCGGGCATGCGCAAGGAGGTGAACTGCGGCCCCTGGTAACGGGATCCCCAGTTCTTTGAGCGTCCGGATCAGGGTCGATTCGTCCCGGTAGACGCCGCAGACCGCCTCTTCGATCGTGGGTGTCATATCATTAGCGATCGCCCACCTCTCCTCGTCGGAGAGGTCTGCTGAGGTATAGATCCGGCTGAAACCTGCCGGTATCGTCCAGGCCGGTTCCGGGCCAGCGAGTGCCTCCCGTATTGCCTCATAGTCGCAAGGATCGTTCACCCCGAGGATGAGGCGGTCGAGCCCGTCAAATAGCGCGGCCGTGTCATAGATACCCTCCTCCCCCGTAGCGCGGGACCGCAGGTGAACCCTCCCCATGATACGCCGCCGATCACTGGCGTTCAGGCGATAGGGCCACTCCTCCTGGATAGCATACATCCCGGAGGTGGTTGCGGGATGATCCAGACCGAAGAGGGCGTAGAGGGCAACCCCGACCGCGATACGGGGCGGATCGAAAACCCGCGGGCGTACACGGGTTGCGTAGACCTCGGCACCGGTTGTGTGTCGGGGATTGTTACTCGCGGCCCGGCGGAGGATCTCGACGAACGCCGGTTCAAGGTCGAGTCCGAGAGCCTGCCGGGCAAGATCGATTGCCCGTTTTGCGTGGCGTATAACCTGAACACTTCCGGGTTCAGCGATATCATCGAAGAACCAGCCACAACTCGTCTGCATAAGGAGCGCCTGCCGCTCCATCTCAAGGAGCGCCAGGAGCTGTTGTCGCTCTTCCGCAGAGAGGTTACCGGCAGCGTGCCTGGAGATGAACGCCTCAACGCCCTCATCCGACCAGTTATCCAGGACGAGGCTGATGGCGTCGTCCCGGGCCGCCACGGGGTCGTCGAGAATCCCGGTGAGGGCTTCATCTGACCTGGGTGCGATGGTTTCCCTGACCATGACGATCGCCTCCCGGAGAGGCCCGCGCCACGCCTGCGACCACGTGGGGTGCGCGCCGCTGTTGCAACCGCAATCCCTGCGCCAGCGTTCTATGCCGTGGGGGCAACTCCAGGACGTCTCCTCCCCGACGATGACCTCATGCGTCGGGGGGTGGGAAGCCAGGTAGGCGCCGTAGACCGTTAGGTTTACGTTCTGGTGCGACTCGAGCGACCGGAGGCAGTAGGCGAGCGCCATATCCCCGAATTTGTGGTGGTGACCGTAAGTCTCCCCATCGGTTGCGATGTGAACAAGTTCTGAGCGTCCCCCTCCGGCTGAGAACGCCTCGACCAGCCTTTCGGCAAACCGCTCCCCGCTCGAGAGGAGGTCGCCGAACGCGACTTCCTGTGAGATCCCGGCGTTGTAGAAGAAGACCGAGATCCTCCGGCCTGAGGGGAGGCGGCAGAGATAGGGCATGGTCGTATCCACGTTATCATCAGTTACCTCTGTCCAGGTCGCCGTCCCGATCTCCCGCACCCTCGCCGCCTGATGTGGGGCGAGGATGGTGAAGCGGATCCCGGCCTCCGCCATCAGGTCGAGCGTCTCAAGATCGACCGCGGTCTCGGGGAGCCACATGCCCTCAGGTCTCCGGCCGAACCGTTCCACAAAATCGCGAACTCCCCAGACGACCTGTGTCCGCTTATCACGCCGGGTTGTAAGCGGCATAATGACGTGGTTGTAGCAACAGGCGATCGCCGACCCATGGCCGGCATGTCGTTCCTGGCTTTCGCGATCGGCCGCAAGGATCGCCTCGTAGACCTCCTGGCGGTGGCGGGCAAGCCAGGATAACAACGTCGGTGCGGCCGTGAAACTTATCCGCGCGTAGGTATTTACGATCTCTTCGATCAGTCCGTCGGCATTCAGGATGCGTGCGGCGGTGTTCGGGGCGTAACACTCTGCGGTCACCCGCTCGTTCCAGTCGTGGTAAGGGGCGGCGGAGCGCTGCATGCCGACCTCCCCGAGCCAGGGGTTCTCCCGCGATGGCTGGTAGAAGTGGCCGTGGATGCAGACGGCACGCTCCTCCATCCGGTTTACACCCCCTCGGGGGTGAAGATTACCACCGCAAGAGGGGGCAGCGTGAGCGGGAGAGACCACGCCCGTCCGTGCGCCGGAACCTGTTCCGCTTCCACCCCACCAAGGTTCCCTACACCACTGCCCCCGTACTCTACCGCATCGCTGTTGAGCACTTCTCGCCAGAACCCGCCGAACGGCACGCCTATCCGGTAACCGTAGCGGGGTACCGGGGTGAAGTTGCAGGCGACAAGGACGATATCATCGACAGACCGCCCTCGCCGCAGGAAACTTATGATGCTCTTCTCAGCATCTGAGAAGTCCACCCACTCAAACCCAGAAGACTCGGTATCACACTCGTGGAGGGCGGTTTTGCGGCGGTACAGACGGTTTAGGTCGGTGACCCAGCGGAGGATACCCTGATGGGGGGCATACTGGAGGAGGTGCCACTCAAGCCCCTTCTCGTGGTTCCACTCTGACCACTGCCCGAACTCCCCGCCCATGAAGAGGAGTTTCTTCCCGGGGTGTGTGAACATATACCCGAAGAGGAGACGGAGGTTCGCCCTTTTCTGCCACTCATCGCCTGGCATCTTTCCTATGAGCGCGCTCTTCTCGTGGACGACCTCGTCATGCGAGAGGGGAAGGATGTAGCGCTCGGAGAAGGCGTAGCATATGCTGAACGTCAGGAGGTCGTGCCGGTACTTCCGATAGATCGGGTCGAGCGCGAAGTAGTCGAGTGTGTCATGCATCCAGCCCATGTTCCATTTCAGGTCAAACCCTAACCCGCCCGTAGCGCCTGGCGCGGTCACCCCTGCCCAGGCGGTCGCTTCTTCGGCTATGGCGAGCGTATCTGGGTAATTTGCATGGACGGTACCGTTCAACTTCCGGAGGAATCCTATTGCATCCAGGTTCTCATGCCCACCGTGGATGTTTGGCGTCCACTCGCCTGGACCACGGGCGTAGTCAAGGTAGAGCATCGAGGAGACCGCGTCCACTCTGAGACCGTCAGCGTGGTAGCGATCGAGCCAGAAGACGGCGCTGCTGATAAGAAACGATCGAACCTCGTTTCGCCCCAGGTTAAAGACGTAACTCTTCCACTCCGGGTGGTAGCGCTGGCCCGGGTGCTCATACTCATAAAGGTGGGTGCCATCAAAGTAGGAGAGACCGTATCCATCTGAAGGAAAATGGGACGGCACCCAGTCCAGGATCACCCCGATCCCGCGCTTGTGGAGGTGGTCGACGAGATGCATGAAGTCCTGCGGGGTACCATACCTGCTCGTCGGGGCGAAGTAGCCTAGCGTCTGGTAACCCCAGGAGGCGTAGAGCGGGTGCTCCATGATCGGGAGGAACTCGATATGCGTAAATCCTGTATCGAGGAGGTAACTTGCGAGTTCTACAGCGAGTTCCTGATAACTCATACACCGTTTTCCTCCATCATGCGGCAATCGCCACGATCCGGCGTGGACCTCGTAGATGGAGATCGGAGCGGTGGGGTTGTTATACTCTTCCCGGCGCCGCATCCAAGCCCGATCGTGCCATGAGTAGGAGAGGTCCCAGATTATGGACGCGGTCTTCGGCGGAACCTCCCAGTAGCGGGCGAAGGGGTCGCCTTTCTCCACCGAGTAGTTGTTGTAGCGACTCCTGACGTAATACTTGTAGAGATCTCCGTGACCGAGATCCGGGACAAACCCCTCCCAGATGCCGGACCCGTCGCCCCGCGCCTTGAGCGGGTTTTTCCCGGCCATCCAGCCGTTGAAGTCGCCTATGACCGAGACCTCCTCGGCGTTTGGCGCCCAGACCGCAAAGAATGTTCCTTTAACGCCGTTGGAGACGGCGATGTGCGACCCCAGTTTTTCGTAAAGGCGTGTGTGCGTCCCCTGCCTGAAGAGGTAGACATCGTAATCGGTTATGAGACTCCCCGTCTTTGTTATATCGGGCAACCTCTGTTGCACGCTCTTCATCCCTCCCTGACGCCGGCGTCGCGGCCCGCAGCAATTACCTTCCGGTATACCTCAAGCATCCGGTCGGTGACGACGCTCCACCTGAACCGCTCCATCACCTTCCGCCGCCCCGCCCGCCCGAGTTTCTGCATGTGGGCGGGGTCGTTGACGAGGAGACAGATTCCCCAGGCTATCGATTCCGGACGGACGGGGACCTTGATCCCGTCCTTGAAGTTCTCGATGTTCTCGGCGAGTCCGCCGACGTCTGTCGCAACGACGCAACGCTCCGCGCTCCAGGCTTCTGTCAGGACGAGTCCAAAAGGCTCGTTTCTGCTTGGTATGGCTACCAGGTCGGAGGCGTTCAGTAGCTGGAGGTGCTCCTCGTCGGAGACGTAACCCAGGAACTGCACCGGAAGACCGGCCGCCATCTTCTCCAGAGTGTCGCGCATATCCCCGGTACCTGCGAAGAGGAACTGGACATCCCAGCGTCTGGCAAGGATCGCGGGTATGGCCTGAACCAGGAGGTCCGGGCCTTTCTGGTAGGTGAGGCGGCCGACAAAGAGGACGACGGGTGCAAGGGGATGTATGCCGTAACGTTTCTTCACCTCGCCAGGCTCGACCTGGATGCGGTAGGCGTCGGGGTCGATCCCGTTCGGGATGACGGTGACTTTCCATTCGGGGACGCCATACAGCCACATCACCTCGGTCTTTGTAGAATTCGAGACCGTTGTGACCGCTTTTGCGATGTAGCCACCATACCATTCCTTGCTCGATATCTCCCTGAACTCCCACCAACCGCCGAAGTTTCCGCCGTTCCTGCCGTACTCGGTGGAGTGGTAGGAGAGAATTGTGTTACGGTCGCGCAGGACGTGCATCGCCTCGACCATGTGCCAGTCGTGGAAGTGGAGGATGTCAAACGGTGGCGTGTCGTGAGCGCGGAAGGCGTCGAGAAGCATGTTGCTCATAGTCCTGCAGTAATCGACGATGTTATCGCCATAGGGCAGGCAGTAATGGTAGCGGACACCGTTGATGGTTGTATCTTCCTGATCTCCGCGTGTGAAGAAGTGGACTTCGTGCCCCCTTGCCGCCAGGTGTTCGGCAAGGTGGGTTGCCGCCGGTGCAAGCCCACCAACCTTGAACCTGGAGTGGAGAGTCTCCCAGCAGAAGAATGCTATCTTATACGTTTCCATAGACTGTCTATCCTCTTCTGGATCGTTGACCGGAGTTCGTTGCGGTCGGTGATGCCCGAGATATTCTTTGCGAGGGTTGTATCGCCGATGACGAGTTCGATCCAGCGTGTGAAATCCCCGCGCTCAAGGTGGTAGTTGACTACGTCGTCGGGGGCGAACTCGAGGATGTTTACTAATTCCTGCAGGCTGTGGGCGGCGTAGCCGATTGGCCGCTCGTGCGACGAGAAGTGGAAAGCTTTCTCTGGCGAGACGCAGCGGAGTGAGAGGACTGCCCGTGGTGAGCGGCTGGCGGGAGCTGACCGTTCCTCCAGGTCTGAGAGGACTCGCATGAAGTTGATGAAATGGTCGTGGGCGGCCTGCTGGCTGGTGGGATAAGATGTTTTTCCACAGGAGGTCGATCGCATCGCCATCCTGCGCAGGTTTTCGGTGTCAAGGAGGCGGCGCCAGACCTTTTTGTCGGCAACAAGGTTTCCAGCTTCCTCGAGCGCCTGAAGGGCGGCCTGCTGGAGGATGGTTCGCTGTTGGTTCTCTGGCGGGGCCGTCTCCCCGATATCGCCGTGCGAAGGGAACCTGGCGATGGCATCTGAGGGGTGTGTGCTCTCAACCCCTTTTGCGGCCAGGGCTGCGGGGAGAGCATGCAGGAACTCAAGGATACCTGTCTCGGCCCCGATGGTGTCGCCGAATACGCGGTAATCCAGGTAGAGCGTGATGCACTCGCCCGGAGAGATTGAAATCCACTCCGCGTAGCGGTCGGCCGTGAGCGGCCACCTGTCCCAGTCGCGCCAGGGGAACCTGACTGCGATATCGTCGGCAAGATTGCAGTGGGTTATGATGACCGGGAGACCGTTGTAGGTATAGACGTGGTTTGGGTCGCTATCTAGAGCGGGGCCGCTGTCGCCCTCGATGATGGCTGCCTTGATCCCGTTATCACTGAGTACCTCCGCGGTGGACGGGGTGATGGAGTAGTCAGTATGCGCGAAGGTGGTCGGCACCGCTGAGAAGTAATCCTTCATCAGGTCGCGGTGCATCAGGACTTCGGTCTCGAACTCTCCGAGATCCCTGAACTGGCCGGCAACGCTGTGGTAGTAGGTCTCTGCAAGGAGTTCGACGTTCCGGTGCGTGGCCGCACGGGAGAGGAGGTCGAGCATGTCGGGGTACCACGCTTCCAGGAGTTCCACTACGACGCCGGAGATGCTGAGAGCGCATGCGAACCCCTCATCAAGGGTGTCGATCAGGATCTCCGTTGCCGGTCGGAATGAGCGGTCGATAACGATACCCAGGTCTTCCTTCAGGTATGGGTCAAAATAACTTTCCTTTACATCTTTTAACCTCTTTGCCATATCCGGTCGAAACCCCGGGTTTAGATAGCAGGGATAGTGGATATCAAACCCGGGACAGACTGCTGGTGGAGTTTGCCCCTCGCCTTTCATTGGAGATAGATGGCCTTTTCCGTATATAAATGTCTTCGAGTCGATCTGTCATCGTGTCCCTTTGGGGGTGGCAGAAGGGAGAGAGAGGCCGGGCGGGGTCTGCGGCGGTGATCGGGTGGCGGGGGGTGGAGTGCGATCTCTCTGCCTACCCTGTAGTGAGACGCCGCTACTTTGGTTATTGGAGGTTTTTTTTCCCGGTATTGTGCGGAGGGATGGTCAAATCAGCGTCGGCGAGTGATGATTGTCCCTGGAAAGCCGTGACAGGCGGTGCAGATGAGATTCCTGCGTGTCTAATTGGCAACTGACGAAGAACATCCTCCTCCTGTCTCTCGCATCTCATCTGGAGACTCTCATTCAGTGTTCAGCCTCGCCCCCGGAGTAGTGTCCCACTCAAACTTCCCCTGCACCCGTCCCCGGAGAGTTTCATCAAGCCATGGCACAGCCGACGGTTCCGGTCATGCCGCAGGCCAGAGCCAAAGGTTCTATAACACTCTCTCCCGATCACTCTTCCAGGGAGTGTTACCGCATGGATTACCTGGAGGAGTTTCCCGTTCTATTCATCGATGACGAACTGCACTCGGACACCGCGGAAGGGAGGGCTTCACGGGAGATAGTAAAAGAACTGAAAGAAGAGGATTTTCCAGTCATCGAGGCGTTGACCGCCCGCGATGGGGTTCATGCAATCCTCTCGCACCCCCATGTATGCTGTGTCATCATCGACTGGGACCTGACCCCCGAGCCTGCCGATGGCATGCTCACAGCTGCAGACCTGATCACTCTCATAAGGGAGCGTAACCCGAAGGTCCCTATATTCTTGAACACAGAGAAACTGGCGATCTCCGCCATCCCCCTCAGCGTCATATCCCGGATCGATGGCTACATCTGGAAACTTGAGGATACCCCTGCGTTCATCGCCGGGCACGTCAAACGTGCGGCAAAGAACTACCTCTCCGACGTCCTCCCGCCGTTCTTCCGGGGGTTGATGGACTATGTTGAGGATTACCGTTACTCCTGGCATACCCCGGGCCACATGGGTGGTGTTGCATTCCTGAAGAACGCGGCAGGCAGGATCTTCTACAAATTCTTCGGGGAGAACACCCTCCGGGCAGACCTCTCTGTCTCGGTGCCGGAACTGGGGTCGCTCCTGGAGCACTCCGGTGTTGTTGGGGAGGCAGAGCGGAAGGCTGCGGAGGTCTTCGGGGCCGACCGGACGTACTTCGTCACCGGCGGCACGTCGGCAGCAAACAAGATCGTCTGGCTCGGCACCGTCACCCCGGGCGATCTCGTTCTGGTGGACCGGAACTGTCATGCCTCCGTTATGCACGCGATCATCATGACCGGTGCCATCCCCGTCTACCTCATACCAGCCCGGAACGACTACGGTATCATCGGTCCCATCCGGAGCAGCGAGTTTCGGCCGGAGGTCATCGCTGAGAAGATAAGAAGATGCCCTCTCGTTGAGGGTCCTGCATCGCAGCCGGTTCGACTGGCCACGATCACAAACTCCACCTACGATGGGATCTGTTATAGCACCGGCTGGATAGAGGAGCGTCTGCGGGACGTGGTCGCGTACCTCCACTTCGACGAGGCATGGTCGGCATATGCCCGATTCCATCCCCTCTACGCCGGCAGATTCGGGATGCGCCGCAGCACGGATCCGGCCGATCCGACGGTTTTTGCCACCCAGTCGACCCACAAGGTTCTGGCTGCCTTCTCTCAGGGTTCGATGCTCCACGTCCGGCAGGGTCGGGGCGCTGTTGATCACGCCCGTTTCAATGAGGCGTTCATGATGTTCACCTCTACATCTCCCCAGTACACGATCATCGCATCTCTGGACGTTGCCACAAAGATGATGTCCGGACACTCGGGGAAGTTCCTGGTCGAGGAAGCGCTTGAAGAGGCCATAGTCTTCCGGAAGAAGATGGTGGCGGTGGCCGAAGAGATCCGGATGAACCCTCTCCCGGATGAGAAGTACTGGTGGTTCACGGTCTGGCAACCCGACTGCATCATGGGTCAGGAGACGGAGACAAACGATCATCTCCTCCAGGAGGATGCGGGCTGCTGGCTCTTAAACCCCGATGAGGCCTGGCACGGTTTTGACGGGATCGAGGAGAGATACGCGATGCTCGACCCCGTCAAGGTGACCATCCTCACCCCGGGGGTAGGGGTTGGCGGGGGAATGGAGGAACGGGGGATACCGGCTGCCATCGTTACGAAATACCTGCGAGAAAGTGGGATTGTTGTCGAGAAGACGGGGTATTACTCGTTCCTCGTCCTCTTCACTCTGGGTATAACGAAGGGCAAATCAGGGACGCTGCTTGCGGAACTCTTCCGGTTCAAGGCGCTCTACGACGGCAACAGCCCGCTTGAGGAGGTCTTCCCTGACCTGGTGCGTCGGTATCCGGCGAGGTATGGGGGGCTCGGACTTGCAGAGATCTGCGGGGAGATGCACGAGTTCCTCCGGTCTGAGTCGATCACTGAGGTTGTGCGGAACGTCTATTCGAGGCTTCCGGAACAGGTGATGACCCCGGCAGAGGCCTACCTTCGCCTTGTGCGTGGAGAGGTGACGCAGGTGCCGGTCTCCTCACTCGAGGGGCGAACCGTGGCGGTGATGGTTGTCCCCTACCCGCCAGGGATCCCTGTCATTATGCCCGGGGAACGGTGCGGCCCGGAGACACGGGCGATTGTGGATTATCTTGGCATACTGCAGGAGTTCGATACCCGGTTTCCGGGGTTCGAGAGCGAGGTGCACGGGGTGGACGTCGTGATGGAGGACGGGCAGAGGGTCTACTAC
>Ga0116195_1000517_pt1 | contig 32732 bp, 22 predicted proteins | sample AD_SCU002_MetaG_FD_89881 | JGI IMG/M metagenome (GOLD analysis project Ga0116195, IMG submission 89881) | Active sludge microbial communities of municipal wastewater-treating anaerobic digesters from China - AD_SCU002_MetaG | ecosystem: Engineered > Bioreactor > Anaerobic > Digestate | place...
ATTATCCCATTCTGTAAATGGTGTTCTTCCAGTTAGAAAATCAGCTGTTGTTTTTGCAACATATGAATTAATATCAGAAGATAATTCTCGCACTCTTTCATTTTCTTTTATAGTCAAGTCAAATTGTGTCCAAACTTCCTTTAAACTATATTTTTGCATTTTTTCCGCTGCGTTCAATGGAATTGGCTGGGCTTCTGCACCCTTAAACACATTTTTCAATAGTACAATCGGATTATCCCCAACAGAACCAGGTGTGTACTTATTTGTTGCTTGACCATAGTCTAGCCCATCAGGATTTTTTATATGTGTAACACCTTCTTTTCCTAGAAAATAAAGTGCACTACCTTCTTCAGTATAAAAATAATCAACCCATTTTACAGTTTCAATAGGATACTTATTTTCATTTGTAATTACAAATGAACCAGTTGTTAAAGCTGAGGGGTTGGCATTCCAGTTTTGGTCACCATGGGGCCCCTTTAATGCATAGACTAATCCCCCAAAATCATCTTGATGCTCAGGTCCTACATGTTGATTCCCTGCTAAAACAAATGCACCAATCATATTTCTGCTGCCTTTAGCTAATAAATCAACTAGACTTGCAGTAAACATTTCTTCATCTATTAACTTTTCGTTATATAGCTTGTTAGCAAATTGAAGCATTTCTTTATATTAAGAGTCAGTAGGATAAAATCTTACTTTTTTTAAGTTTTCATCAAAATCAATATATCTAACTCTGGTTCCTCTGTTTTGCAATCCCCATGCTCCATTAAGAGGATTTAATCCCAATACGCCGGTAACATACCATGGTATTTCATCTGCTTGACCATTACCATTAGGATCTCCTGTTTTAAACGCTTTTAACACATCATAAAATTCATCAGTTGTAGTAGGCATACCTTTTCCTACTTCCTCTAATCATTTCCTACTAATAAATATAAATGAACCTGTTCGTACTTCCCAAAAATCTTTATCTGCAATATATACAAGTGAGTATATATAACCATCAGGCATAGAAATTGATTTTCTAAGTCCTACATAATTTACTTCATCATTTATTATTTACTGTGTGTTTACCAATTAAGCTGTTTAGAGGTATTAGCGAACCTTCAGCTCCATGCCTTTGTAACTCTGATGTGCTGATAGCACACTTCATAAATACATCTGGTAAATCTCCAGTATCCAACTCTAAATTACGTTTCTCTGTAAACGGTAAAAGCTGCATCTTCCGTTAAATTCCAATGTGACCCATATTTTATAATTTTTTAGACTCTTTCCATGTAATAATGTCATTAAATCTGCATGTATCGGAGAAATCTTGACATAACTTTTATGTTATTGGTTCTTCAACAATTGGAAACATTTGAGCAGCTTTTGCTTCTAAATTTAAATCTTCTACTTTTCAAACTGATGCATTCTCTGTCTCATTATTTGATTGTTCTGCATCTTTCACTACGCATCCTGAGAAAAGTGTAACTGCTATAAAAACAGTTAATATTATAGCTAACAGTTTTTTTATTAAATTTAGGTATAGCCTCTTCGCAATGAGGCTATACCTCTGGTTCTATCCCATTTCAAACCTTAAACATATTATTTTATTATATTTATATTTTGTCTACCCCTTTTTAGCAATAAGAACCTATTTTGCAATAAGGACCTTCATCTCAGATACCATATTCATAGTCTTTAAGCTAAGAATAATCACAATAATTAAGGTTTTGGATCTATTGGCCGACCCTGTTCATCAGCTTCGGGCATATCTGGTGGTTCAATACCTGACCAGCCCAAAGAACTAAATCTTTCTCCTCTCTCTCCATAGCCTACATATGCAACATTCACAGCAAGTGGGTGATTTTTAAAAATGTCTATCATCATTTCATATTTTTGTGCAAGAAGGCCCTTAGCATTATCTAGATCAACATTCTCTCCTGCCTTAGCCTTAGCCAACAACTTATATATTTCAGCTTGCAATACACTAAAGTCATATCCTATTCTAACAAATTTTATACGTTTGATTATAGTTTCAGAATCTGAATCACTTTGTGCCGCTTCCATAGCTTTATTTAGCATAGCTCCAAGTTCATCTATTTCTTCAGAAGTAAAGTGCGATACAAGAGGTGGGTTTGCTAAGATGGAACCAGGTATACATTTAGCTGCTTCTCTTTCAGCAAGTTCCTCAATCCGCAAGAAATATTGCTTTACATATTTCGCTGCATTGCCAAAGCCTGAGCGAAAATAATCGTCAACAACTTCATCTATATTAATATCTGGATTCCACATGAGTTTTGCTAGTATGTAGTAGTTCAATCCTACTGTAGCCCAGTGGTTATTAATACTATCAAAATCTGTTCCTTGCATGCCATGTTTTGACAGATAATTAAAATCCTCTGCCAACTTGTGAACATAATTTGTTACTGATCCCGTGTAGCCCTGATCATGCAAGAGATTCGGGCGCCAATAAAGTCTGCTGGCAAATTTTGACCATTCATCCCAATCCGAAAGTGACGTCTGCCGGTACTCCTCGTTGGAGTATTCAATTGAACCAACAAAACGTACAATCAAATTAGGATGAAGTTTGCGAAGAACAGGAGGAGCAGAATACACACTATAAGCATCAACAGTAAATAATGCATTTGGGTGCACCTTGGTTACTTCCTCGACAATAGCATTCCAGAAGTACACTATTCGATCTGTTAGTGATGCATATTCAAATTCGACACGATTACCTGTACTATTATCCCAAAGCATTACCTTTCTTGCATTATTCGGATCCAGCGCTTTACACTGGTCGCACATGCAAAATGTGTTTACACTTCCATCATTAGGTGATAAAGAAACTGTATTACAAGTAGGATTATTATTAAGCTCTTCAATTTTTAACTGCGCAATTGTTTTTATTAGCTCCAAATTACTTTTGCATAACCTGGATCTCTGAGTATTTTTGCTTTGATCTCTGGAACCACTAAGATCCATTGCAAACCATTCTGGATGATCATTACTATATATACTCCATAACCTACCAAATGCATGTCCTTCCGAAGATGGTACAAACATTCTTCCTCCTAATCTATGCCATTGCCACCAATCATCAGTCCTTAATGTTATCTTGTCCCTGTAGTCATCGATGTCAAAGCCAAGTGCTTCCAACCCTACTTTTAGTTGTCTTTCAGCCGTACTATTTGTACGGATGCCACGCTGTACAATTTTAGGCGTATATGTTATATCTATTTCAGGAACCTTTATAGTTGAAGCTTTAGGTACCACTTTGCCAAGATCACCCGGCCACAGATAACGTATACCCAAATATTCTTCCATAAAAGACGTTACTGCATATTGTGTTCCCATTGGATCTAATGGTGTTATATCATCTGGACCTATAAGTGTTAAAGAATTTTCTGTTGTCTTTATCAGAATGCTGCCTTGGCCTAGGTTTTCAGTACTGATACCAAGCATTTTTGTAATTTCGCTTTCCCCAACAAGTATAAATGAATGTTGGGAATCATCCATAATCGATGCTCCTGCAATAATGCATCCATTATCTAATATTCTAATATCTTTAAGCAGGTCCTGTTCATTTATAACTGGTAATATAGTACCCGAAATCATCTCGATATGGTCAACCAGCAGCTTCATACCTTCCAGCGAAGCCGGTGAAGGTTTCTCCGCTAATACTATGACAGCTTTGGCTTTGCCATCCTTTACAAGTGTTAACTCCTTTGATTTTGATAAGTTATCACTAACTATCTTCACAGAACAAGATGACATAAAAACTAAGCTTATGGAAATCACCAATCCTATAATATATTTTTTTTGAAATAAATTCATAACATATATCTCCATCTCGTAAATAGTTGATATTTTTAATTACATTCATCTTACTTTCAAATTTTAGCCAAAGCATCATTCATTTTATTTTTGGTTAGTGATTAGAATAACGCTCATATGCAATCTGTTGAATTTGTAAAAATTCATCCAGGCCCATTTTCTTTAATGCAGCAATATAATTATCCCATTCTGTAAATGGTGTTCTTCCAGTTAGAAAATCAGCTGTTGTTTTTGCAACATATGAATTAATATCAGAAGATAATTCTCGCACTCTTTCATTTTCTTCTATAGTCAAGTCAAATTGTGTCCAAACTTCTTTTAAACTATATTTTTGCATTTTTTCCGCTGCGTTCAATGGAATTGGCTGGGCTTCTGCTCCCTTAAATACATTTTTCAATAATACAACCGGATTATCCCCAACAGAACCAGGTGTGTACTTATTTGTTGCTTGACCAGGATCCAACCCATCAGGATTTTTTAATATCAAATCTGTAAAGTCATATGTTCCATCAGGATTTTTTATATATGTAACACCTTCTTTTCCTAGTAAATAAAGTGCACTTCCCTCTTCAGTATAAAAATAATCAATCCATTTAACAGTTTCAACAGGATACTTGTTTTTATTTGTAATTACAAATGAACCAGTTGTTAAAGCTGAGGGGTTGGCATTCCAGTTTTGGTCACCATGGGGCCCCTTTAATGCATAATCTAATCCCACAAAATCATTTTCATGTTCAGGTCCTACATATTGATTCCCTGCTGCAACAAACGCACCAATCATATTTTTGCTGCCTTTAGCTAACAAATCAGCTAGGTTTGCAGTAAACATTTCTTCATCTATTAACTTTTCGTTATATAGCTTGTTAGCAAATTGAAGCATTTCTTTATATTTAGGGTCAGCAGGATAAAATCTTACTTTTTTTAAGTTTTCATCAAAATCAATATATCCAACTCTTGTTCCTCTGTTTTGTAATCCCCATGCTCCATTAAGAGGATCTAATCCCGATACACCAGTAACATACCATGGTATTTCATCTGCTTGACCATTACCATTAGGATCTCCTGTTTTAAATGCTTTTAACACATCATAAAATTCATCAGTTGTAGTAGGCATACCTTTTCCAACTGCATCCATCCATTTCTTATTTATATACATATTAGGTCCTACTTTTACAGCAACAGAATCATTATGTATTAAATAAATAAATGAATATATGTTACTATCTAATCTAGTTACTGCTCTTTTAGCGTCTGGAAAATTAACTTCATCATTTATAGCCTTCTGGTAGTTTGGCGCATATTTATCAATTAAATCATTTAAAGGTATAAATGTCCCTTCAGCTCCATACTTTATTAAATCACTGTTACTAAAGTTGCATTTCAAAAAGGCATCAGGTAAATCTCCGGTTGCAAGGGCAAGATTTCTTTTTTCACCAGCACTTGCACGTTCTATCATGATCCAATCAATTTTTATGTTTGTAAGTTTTTCATACTCTTGCCAAGTAATCATGTCTTTGAAATCAGCCATTCCTGTTCTGTATCTAGCCATGATCTTTAATGTGATAGGAGTTTCAACTATTGGAAACCCCGTGGTCGGCAGATCTTCCGAAGTTGATTTGTTGTCTGATTCATTAGATTTAGATGAAGTTTTGCCTACATCGTTATTATCTTTTTTTCCCGTTCCTGTAGTACAGCCAACAAAGAGACCAACTACAATTAGTACTGAGATAATGATACAAATAATTCTTTTTGCTTTAATCATAATAGTACCTCCAATTCATTTTTTATATATTGCTATAAGGAATGTTTGTTCCTCTAGTAGCCAAACATAATTTAAAGAGATATTTGGTTAATATTAATCTAGAATTCTGCTCAACCCTTAATAGCACCTATCATAACACCTTTTACAAAATACTTCTGAAGAAAAGGGTAAAGCATTAATACCGGTACGCTTGCTACAATTACAACTGCATATTTAATTACTTCTGCCATCATCATTTGCTGGGCGAGATTTTCAATATCGGAATTCATCATTTCATCCATTTGATTTTGGATAAGTATCTCCCTTAATATCAACTGTAACGGAAACTTTTTACGATCTGTTATGTATATTAGTGCGTCAAAAAAAGCATTCCAATGAGCTACTCCATAAAATATAGTCATAACAGCGATTATAGGTATTGAAAGAGGGAGTACGATTTTTAACAAAATCTTAATATTGGAGCAGCCATCGATTACTGCTGCTTCTTGTAATTCTAAAGGTATGGTACTTTGAAAAAATGTTTTAGTAATTATTAAATTATACATGGATACTGCCCCAGGTAACACCAACACCCAAATCTTATTGACCATATTGAGTTTTCGTATTATAAGATAAGTTGGAATGAGACCTCCGCTAAAGAACATAGTAAATGTAAATAAGAGCATAATTATATTTCTACCATAAAAATCTTTCCGTGACAGTGGATATGCCCCGGCTATTGTCATAACCAAATTAACAAAAGTTCCTAAGAGAGTATAGATTATGGTGTTTTTGTATCCAGTCATAATGTCATTATTTGAGAACACTCTTTTATATCCTTCCAGAGTAAACCCTTTTGGAAGCAGCCATACTTTCCCATCAAGTATTTCCAAAGGATCACTAAATGATGCACTTACTACAAAAATTAAAGGATATAAAACAATTAATAATACAAGTATAAGTAATGTAGTATTAACTATATCAAATATATAATCGCCTTTAGTATGATTGCTGTATGTTCTTCCCATGTCAAAGTCCCCTCCTCTAGTTACCATAAGCTTGTTTCTGTTAACTTTTTAGATGTTTTGTTTACAGATATCAGTAGTATAAAATTAATAATTGAATTAAATAATCCTACTGCTGCAGAAAAACTATATTCTGCGCTTATCATACCACTTCTGTATACAAAAGTGGATATTACATCAGATGACTCAAGATTACGTTCATTCTGCATTAAAAATACTTTTTCAAAACCTACATTCATAAGACTCCCTGCGTTTAGTATAAGCAATGTGACTGCAGTAGGCATAAGAAAAGGTAATGTAATATATATTAAACGTTTAAATTTACTTGCTCCATCTACCATTGCAGCTTCATATATCTCAGTATCAATCCCTGCTAATGCAGCCATATATATAATAGATCCCCATCCGGCATTCTGCCATATGCCCGAAAGCGCATAAAGAGTCTTAAACCATTTAGGTTCAGCCATAAAGTAAATAGGATCTCTTCCAAGTAATTTAATTATTTGGTTTATTAATCCGCTTCTAGGAGATAAAAATGCAACCAATACACTAACTATTACAACAGTAGATAGAAAATGGGGAGCATATGTTACTGTTTGTACTATTTTCTTAAGTGATTTACTTCTCGATTCATTCATCATAAGTGCCAGCAATATAGGTGCCGGGAAGCCCAAAGCAAGTGAATAAAGACTTATTCCCAGAGTATTAAATATAAGGTCCCAGAAATAATATGAGTTGTAAAATCTGCTAAAATGCTTTATTCCAACCCATGGACTACCCCAAATACCTCTTGTAGCAATAAAATCTTTAAACGCTATTTGCACTCCATACATTGGCCAATATTTAAATATTGCGAAATATAAAATCACTGGTAATATTAACAGGTATAAATCGTAGTTACGAGAAAATGCCTTTAATGCTTTGTTTTTTTTTCTATTTAGCCGCACTGAAGCAGTATTATTTGAAATTAATGTTCGCAAAGGAATCCCCCTTAAAATGTATTCTCAATAAACTATAACAATAAACAGTAAGCTTTACTAAAATTATTTGTAAGAATAAAGCTACATACTCTAAATAACAATTAATTTGATAATTGTCAATTACACACAATAAAATTTTCATCAATTGCATTAACTGAATTATACTTTCACTTCCTATTTCAGTCCATATGCATTTCACATTTTCACATGCAATAATTTTTCGTTATGCTAATTTTCATTTTTTCAAGGATTTCTTTTTAGAATTTCTTGTATTATTTAATGAAATATTTAAGTTTCATCATTTTGTATGTTTTCATGAATACTCAGCCTGTACATATTCCTAAATTGTATAGGGGTTACTCCTTCTTTTTTTCTGAATTTTCTTATAAAATTAACTTTATCTACATATCCTGTATTATCTATAATGTATTGTAAATTATAATTTGTGTCTTTTAACAGTTCCTTTGCTTTCTCAAAACGCAAATCATCTACATATTTCATGATTGTCATTCCTGTAAAAGTCTTAAAATTTTTCCCGCAGAAAGATGGTGATATACCAAAAGTATCAGAAATTTCTTCAAGAGAAAGAGAGCTATTACTATAATTTGCTTTTATATAGTTAACTATTGCTTTTACAGTTATTTCATCTTTTTCATTCCATTTTTTCTGAATAATACTGCATATGTTTGCACATAAATCCTCTAACGCATCCTTAAGATCATCTATAGTCTCAAAGCTCTCAATAGACATATAATCATCAAAACCATACTCACTACTATCTATCATATCAACTCCCATTTCATCAATTATTTTTATTAAGCTGCTAATTACTCCATAGTATATACATGCTACTAATTCCGGGATCATATCACAATTTTTAATGCTGCTGATAATCTGATCTATAACTGAAAATGTATCCTCTAATTTTGCTTGTTTAATTGCTGATCTAAGTCTCTCCTCATGAATAGTAGTATATTTAAACAAATTATTAGATTCAGCCTTCAACTCACTAAAATATATCAAATTTCCTCTACCATAGATAAGTCTGTAAGCAGAAGCTCTTAGAGCTTCCATAAATGAATTCTTAATCATATTTACATTATTGTATACATTACCTACACCAATAGTAAAACTTATATCATAATGAGTTTCAAAAATACTTTTAGTTTCCTTTATTATTCCATCTATTATATCCTCACAACTTAAATCTGTCTTTATGCAAAGGATTAATGCAATTTTACCGTTTTCTATTAAATCTACGCCATAACCTTGTCCCACTCTGCCTGAAAGTTCTTCCAAAACATTAATTATGCTGAATTTCAGTAATTTTTCATCTAAGCAATCATTCCGGTTTCTATAGTCTTTATAATTATCAATCAAAAAAACTATAGAAATAACGTAACTTCCTTCATCAAGTTTTATGCCAAGCATATCAAGTATTTCATTTTCAACAATTTTATCTTTATTCTCACCTTTTAACAAAGATAATATTATTTCATTTCTTACTTTTTTAATATTACCTTTAAGCTGCATACTTAACTTGTTATTCTCGTCACTCATGTATTCTATGCATTGTGAAATAATTTTGACCTCATCTTTGTATGTAATTTCGGGCGTGTTAAATTGATGTGTTTTTCCTTTAACCAGGTTTGCTAATAATCTTAATAATTTATATTGCTTGGACGCAAAAACAAATGCTATTATTATTCCTAAAAGAAAAACTATAATAACAGTCATAGTGAATATTTCTTTAACAACACTTACTTTGTAAAACAATTGACTAGAATTCATTACAGCAATATATGACCACCTATTGTAATCAGAAATCGCTTTTGATATAGAAAATTGTTTCCCATGGATATTTATTCTTTCTGTGCTAGAACTAAATGCACTATTTATATTGTTTAGAATCTCTAGTGGCTGTCCTTCAGCATTTCCACAGGTTAAATGATAAATAGGCTCACTTTTTTCATTTAATATATATATATATCCGTCATAGTTTTTCAGGACATCACTTAAAATATTATTTAAAGCAGAAGCTTTTATTAGAAAGATTGCTGCACTTTGAGGACTATTACTGCCAATTGGCAAAGGAAATATATATGTAAATAGAAGTTCTTCTTCACCCCTGTTTACTAATACTTTTTTAACAGGCATCATGTATGGAATAGCTTTTTTATTAAATATTTCATAAAAGTCTTCTTTACCCCACTCCTTGTATTGGTAAATATAGTTGAACATATCATCTGGTGAGAAAGCACCCCAGGTTGTCAAGACCTTATTGCTAATATTAACATTCTTATCCTTATAATATAGTAACATATCATATATAAACATGTTACTTGCTATATGTTTTGCCATTTCTTTTACACATTCACCTTGACTAAACCCATCTCCAATTTGTAAATTATCATGAATAACACTACTTTTCGATACCATTAAAGCAAGGTTATTAATTTCTTTAATACGCATATCCATCGTCTCGGCAGCTTTGTTTAAGGCTGAAAGATTGGATGTTTCTACTTCTCTTTGCAAAGCCGATACAAAATACTTATATACAACACTGCTTATTATTAGTATTATGATCACAAGCAGGATAATATAATAAATTAAATATTGATAAAACCTCTTTGAAGGTTTCTCTATATTTGCAAAAACAGGTTTTAACAAAGCTATTTCTCCTTTTTATTTATCATATGCTGCCTAATAAAGCTGTTCCATTTTGAAACTTCTATTCTATCATGCTTTATAATTTTTAGTATTTTTTATTAATTTATTTTACTATAGATTTATGGCAATAACTACATACAAAATATATTTTTAGTACATTTTTTAACTTATACATTATTTATCTTACTCTACAATTCCTGTTCTTTCAATTCCTTGCATAAATTGTTTTTGTAAGAATGCAAAAGAAGTTAAAACCGGCAATGTAACTAGAAATGTTCCTGCCATTAAAACAGCATTGTTTATTGCACTTTCTACTTCTGCATGACCTACTTCAGCCAGAATCTCCTCAGGTGGTGTATTAACCATAGCTATTATTGCATTGAGCCTGCTAGGAAGCATAGTTAACTTTGGCAAATTAATGTAAATTGAGGGTTCATAGAAATCATTCCAGTGCCATACTATGGAAAGAACTACAGTAACCATAAAAGCAGATTTTGCTATTGGCAAAACAATATTCCAATAAGTTCTGAGAAAGCCGCAGCCATCAATTTTTGCAGCATCTTCCAGTGCCGTAGGTAGTCCTAGATAAAATTGTCTAAATATAAATATAAACAATCCACCTTTTAATCCATAGCCAAAAAATGTTGGTACTATCATAGGTAAGTAAGTATTAAGCCATTTCAAATTTGAAAATATTATATATTGAGGAACGATTATTGTCTGTACAGGAATAATAAGGCTGAGAATAACCAGTGAAAAGAGAATCTTTTTACCGCTAAAATTATATCTCGCAAAACCATATCCAATAAAAGAGCAAGATAAAAGATGCCCTATTGTTGTTACAGTAGTCATGATAAAAGAGTTCTTAAAAAATCTAGGATATTCTAATGCTTTATAAGCTAATATATAATTTTTAAATTCAATAGTTCTTGGAACCCAGTTTACTGTAAAATCATACAAATCTTTATTGCTTTTAATTGATGTTACCACCATATACAAAAATGGGAACAAGAATACAAATGCCATGTCCAGCATTAAAAGATAAGTAGCTCCTCTAAAAACATTATGCTTTATATTACCTGTTCGTTTTATTACTAATTTTGACTTTATATTATTAATAATCTTTTCGCTCATTCTTCGCTCCCCCCTTCAATTCAGACGTAGTATAAATATGGTTTCCAAGCAGTATAAAAACAAGTGATACCAGCAAAATAATAAACAAGAAATAAACCCAGCCTATTGCTGCCGCATATTCAAATCTCAGGGAACGAAAAGCATTTGATTGAATATATGCTAATATGGGGTTTGATATATCTGTAAATGATGCTATTATTGTATATACTATAGTTAACAGCATTATTGGTGAAATCATAGGAAGCGTAATCTTCCAGAACATTTCCCATTCAGTTGCTCCGTCCACCTTGGCAGACTCATATAGTGAAACTGGAATACTCTGAAGTCCTGATAAAAACAACAGTATTTGTACTCCGGAGCTCCAAAGAACTACAACAATTATCCCAAAAAAGCTTTCTACTGCTTCTACCACTTTTGGACCTAAATATACAAGGAATTCTCTTGGTAACAAATTGCTCTCAACAAATGAAAACACATGCTTATCTATTCCAAGGCCTAGAAGCTGATTCATAACATCTCCCATTCCTAAAAGAAATGGTATAAAGAATATTGTTCTAAAAAGCCCTTTAAACTTAATATTCTTATTAATTAGCATGGCAAGCAATATTGAGAAAACGATAATAAGGGGTACTTGAACGATTGTCTTTCTTATTACCTGCAAAAACATTGGTATAAAACTTGTATCTAATATGAATGCCCTTATATAATTGTCAAGTCCAAGCCATTCAATAACAAATCCTTCCATTTTCTTAAGTTTACCAAAACTAAGTTTTATTGATACAAATAAGGGAAATATGAAAAAAATAAGAGTTCCTATAATAAAAGGTGACACAAATATTAGGCCTTCCAACCGATGCCTTTTTTCTCCGGTAATTTTAAAACTCTTTTTCATCGAACAGCCCCCTTTCTGTCTATTACTATATAATCTTTAGCTCCAATCCTATAGCCATCCTGAATAATATCTTCGTCAGAATAATTAATATATAAAACTGCGCCATTACTGTAACTAATTTTTACTAAATTGGCGTTCAATTTTTCGTGTTTTATCATTTCTGTATTCCAGGTTTCCTGTAATCTATCATTGAATTCTTTATAGATATCTACAGCAGTATTAAGCCAGTATTCATATTGGGAGTTAAATAACCTGTTGTATCTAGAATATTTTAGTTTTGTAGTGTCTTCATAAGAAAGTTCAAAGAAAGGCATACAGCCATATTCTATCCATTTAAGTTTCTGTATTGTAAGATCATATGCCAAATTTCCCGGTTCTGAAGTATAAGGTATCATTCCATGTACCACCATTTGAAAGAAAGGTATTGTTTCGTCTGTTATATGGTAACCAGAAGATTTTACAGGAATATTGAATAAATAATCCGCATATTTTAATGCGTAAACATTACCTCCTTCAACACCCACAGGTTTATTTTGATTATTAGCTAAAAGAAGAGTTGCTCCCCAGGTATTCATTGTCTGTGTTCTGCTTGAAGGATTATTTTTGTTATAGTCGTGGTAAAGCATTTTACCTGTTTTTTCCAAAGCCAGACCTGTCCCATCTTCCACAGGTATTATGTTTATAAGCTTCTTAATCCTTTCAAAATAAGCAAAAGGGCTTAAAATAAATCTATCCTTATTGAAACCTGTTGCCGGAAGGCCATTTCCTTGAATGACAACATCATTTCGTTTGGAAAAAGTCTTATTATCAGCAATAGCATCAATAGCATTAGTTCGTAGAAACACTTGTATACTATTTTCAGATGTATAATCTAACAATTTCTTCATTTCTAAAGCTCCGCCGAGTTTGCGTTCCGGAGGCCAAATATCAGGATAGATCCCATATCCACCTTTCGACCAGCCAATAAGACTTATCTGTAAAGCGTCAATACCATTATCCTTAAACTTATCTGCAATCATTTTGGCCTGCTGAAAGCTTGTCATGGAAATATACTTATCAAATAGCATTCTTTCTTCTTTTATTCCCATAAATAAACTAATTTCTAAAGGTATACTGTCTGTATTTTTTATGACCCTTTTCAGTTCATTGTTTTTCATCAGATGATCCCTATAAGCATTAGCCATTCCACTATAGTTGGCATCGGATTTGTCTAGAAAAACAATTGTAACCTCATGATCCTGCATAATAAGTTCTTTGTCAGCCTTTAATCCTGAAATATTCTTTGCGGTATCTCTACCTCGGAGTGTAATATTAGAAAGAATGGTGTTGTAAAAATGCCTATAATAAAATTCAAAACCAGCTCTGTTTAAGTTTATGGAATAACCGTAAGGATATACAAGTATAGCTGTTTCTTCAGCACCCTTTGATGCAATAGCCAGAAAAGCATCATCACCATTTCTTATTCCGTAAACAGGCAGCATAACATTGTATTTTTGGTTTCTTTCCATGGTTATATATTCGGAAATATCCACTTTTTCCGGTGAAAATATGAATCCTTTGTAAGGCTTAATAAATTTCGGGCGTTCTTTCGATTTCTCGTATTTCATTATGGCTCCACATCCATCAGGATAAAATATGTAACCATCTAAATTATCGTTCTCAGTACCAAGGTATGGGGCTAGTTCTATGTTTACTAATCCAAAATTTTTGTTTTCCTTAATTTTCTCACTTGGAATTGAAATAATAAGTCCATCTTCCTGCAAAATAATATCAATAGTTATATTAATACCTATTTCATTGAAATCATAATCTAAACTTATACCATCTTTAATAATACTGGAATTGGTTATAGTTGCATCAGTAGATGAAAATGCCTTTTCCATAAGGCCTTCATTTTTCTGCAAATCTGTGTAACTAATAGTAAACAGTGATGAAATATAGCTTTTCCAGTGGGCACTTAGATTTTCGAGCGCATAATCTTCCGGATAGTCTACGATTGTTCTCCATAGGTATCCTGTTTCACTGTTTTCTACAATAATTGCTCCTGTTTTAGTGTTGCAATAAAGCGCAAATTTGGAATTCTGCTCAATTATTTTATAACCATCAGGTACAGTAGTATACGTTAGTTTAGATTTATTTATTTCAGTTTGATGAATACTATTTTCATCCTTTTTTGACTGGCTGACTACTTCAATCCCAGTATTATCATGCCTGGTATTTTCAGAATTAGCCGGTTCAGCTGTAACATTTATCCCCCAAAAAACTGAAACGACTATCATCGCAGTAATTAAAGCAGCAATACTATATATTTTACTTTTAAAATATGTATTTCTATTAACTTTATTTTCTTTTATAGCACTTTTAAACTTTTTTATAAGTAATAAACTTTTTGTTTTCTTTATCATATAATCTTCTTTGCCCCCTTTCAGTTAAAAGTCATTCTAATTTCTCTGAATATTCCCGCAACGAATTGGAATAAGCGGCCGGTCAATACATATGCCATAAGCACGACTGCCCATATTAAAGCCATATTTAGTACACTTATCATACTGACTGAAATAGTTTTCCCGAATTTATAGTCATTCAATGTCTTGGCTTGTATAAGGAAAAGTATGAATATCCATATCCACGAACCATTTATTATAACAGCATATAAAGTTAATTCGCTTCTTGCCAGTACATTGGACAGTATTGCAATTGGAAAAGTAACTAAAATATACGGTACCATGGAAAATGAAGATGCAATAAATATATCCTTCAATTTTGATTCACCTTCTAGTATTGCCGTTATAGCAAAACTTGCAATTACCCACGTAACTACTGGTAGAAGCAGTTTAACTGCCTCAAGTACGATATTTGAATCTCTTATATCAATATCCGCAAGGGGAAAATGAACGGTAAAAATATAAAATATTCTTACCAAAAATAGCACTCCTAGAATTATAACTCCCGGAGCTATGCTCATGCTATCACGTTTATCTTTTATAAGCTCAAATGTTTCTCGAGGGTGAAGAATAACTCCAAGAGATAATTTTAATTGTTCAATAATGGTAAACCTTTTTCCACCATTCATGTAGAAGCATTCTATTCCTTCTGCTGCCAGTTTACCAATAAGTCTTAATAATAAAACAAATATAGTTATAATAATTATTAGAACTAGGAGGACTATTGGAAATTTATTGCGTACTACTTCATATCTATACTGTATGAACGCTTTTGAATACCCGTCACGATCTTCTGCTTGTTTATATTCCTCCATTGACTCTTTCCACATTTTTTGTTTAAATAGCGATTTTGCCAAACCTAGATGAGCCAAAGGATAATTTGAATGGATTCCTAAAACTTTTTGCCATTGGTTATATGCTCCATTATACTCTCCTTCTGCATATAAATTTACTGCATTATGAACCATCTTTATAAAATTAGTAGGCTCAAACACTTGAATGTTTCCTAAAACTCTGTCAAGAACATATATGCAGCCATTATCATCTACCTCTATAGCCTCCGGCGCAGAAAATCTTCCCTGTTGATCACTTTTGCCTCCAAATGCTGCCAGAAGATTTCCTTCTTGATCATACTGATATATTTTCCCGGTTACATCTTCTACAACAGTAACTATTCCATTCTTATCTACAGCAATGTCTTTAAACAAAGGCATAATAACCCTTCCTTCTCCATCATTTCTCTCTCCAAAGACAAAGCTCCTGCTTTCCAGCTTCATTGTAGTCAGGAAATCAAGATTAAGTAAATTTGCACCTTTTTGCAGTGTTTTATATTTCCTATAAATATTACTGCCCACTGAATTAAGCTTCTTTATTTCTCCTGTTGCATAATCCATAGTTACTGCATATATCATGCCTTTATCATTCATAGATATATTTAGGTATGAAGCTGCTGTTCGTTTACGAATAATACGTTTTTGCTCTTCAGAAGCAAATATACGAAGCAGAACATCAAGGAGCCTGAATCCGATATCTGTTTGTCCCATATATCCCCTGAAGTTGTTATATGCATCCAGAATTAATATGTTTTCTCCTTTTAAAACATATATATAACCTGTAGGAGAAACGCATAATTTTGTTGGGTCAAATGTGAACGTTTCACTTAGCAAATCTGATTTCGGCCTTACAAATTCTTCTACGAATTCACCTGTATCAGAGAGATGCACAATTCGCTGATTTCCTGTATCTGCTATATAAAGGTTTCCCTGTGCATCAGCAAACACACCTTTTGGTGAGTTGAAAGCCTTTCCATTGGCTTCTTTAAAAACTGCTATCATTTCACCGCTTTTATTTGTTTTGACAATTCGGTTATTTCCTGTATCTGCTATAAATAAGTAATCCTGTTCATTTATAAAAAGGTCGGTTGGTGCTTCATAGTATTTAATTTCATCCCCATGATTTTTTACATTATATATTATATCTTTTAATATGTATGTTTCAGGTATTGGTATCCTTCTGCCATCATCGATTATATAATCGCGGCTTGCAGCTTGTGCTATATTAGTCCATAGTGAAAATACAATTAGTATTACTATAAAGAAGGATATAGCTCTATTAAATTTATTCATTCTGCTTCCCTCCTTTATCCTTTTATTCCTGAGTGAGTCATTGTTTCCATAACCCTGGCCTGCATTGTTGTAAATATAATTATTGTAGGCAACGTCATAAGCATTGTAGCTGCTGCTACAGCACCTGCTCTGCCAATGCTTCCTCCTCCGGAAATGGTTTGCAACGCCGGAGGAAGAGTCTTTTTTGCATTATCGGTAATATATATAAGCGGTGAAAAATAATCGTTCCAGTTGCTTACAAAGCTAAATACTATTAAAGTAGACCATGCCGGTGTGAGAGAAGGCATAACAATTTTCCAGAATGTTGTCCATTCATTGGCGCCATCAACTCTTGCAGAGTCCAGGAGCTCGTCGGGGAATTGCTCGGTAAACTGCTTCATCAGGAAGAAGTTGTATGCAACTGCAATACTTGGTATAATTAAAGCCCAATAACTATTTAAAAGTCCCAGCTTGTTAACAACCATGTAACGAGGTATCTGAGTTACATGGGGTGAAAACATAAGGGCAGCTATAATAAAATTAAATACTACTTTATGTCCTATTGGTTTGTGTTTGACAAGCCCATATGCTCCCAAGGCTGATACTATAACAGTACATGTTACGGTAATAGTTGTTACAACCAAACTGTTATATATGTAGCGTATAAAAGGAACTGTTGAACTTTCAAGAGATATTGCAAGATCAAAAAAGTTTTGAAGCGTAGGCTTTCTAACAAAATACCGGGGTGGGAATATGAATAGTTCATCCAGTGGTTTAAACGCAGTACTAATCATATAAACCAGCGGCAAGGCTGTAAAAGCTACAAGAGCCACCATAAAAATATGAAGAAGCACATCCCATGCAGTAGTTTTTTCATATCTTCTTGTATATGCAGTTTTTGCTGCCCGTCTTTTTTGTAGTTTTCTATATGTATTTATAACAAATCGTTTTACTACATTTACTTCCATATTATTCCTCCATGTCATTATGTATTGATTTAGAATTAAGAGGTAAGAGTTGGGAAGTGAGTCTATACGGTTCTTGATCCCTGGTAGCAACTGTTCGACTTGTAGCTTTGTACTCCCATAACCAGTTTCTTAATTCTCAATTTTCACTTCTATTCTCCTTTGGATGAAAGCATCTTCATAACCACACGTCCCAATATGAATGTCATTAGGAATAGTACCATGGCTACCGAAGATGCATAACCCATTTGGAACCTTATAAATGCATAGTCGTAAAGATGTGCCACAATGGTGTGAGCTGCATAGTTTGGGCTTGGCATACCTGCTACTGATACTGCTATGTCAAATACTCCAAAAGACCCTACTATTGAGTTTATTGCACCAAATAATAGCTGGGGTTTTAGGAGGGGCAAGCTTATAAGCCAAAGCTCCTGGAACTTGTTTTTTATACCATCGATAGAGGCTGCTTCATAGTATTCTCTGGGAATGTTTTGTAAGCCCGCAAGAAATACTAAAAACCCTGTACCCATGCTCATCCATATGGAAATCAATATAATTACGGGAAGAATATACTTTGCATCAAGGGTCCATAATATTGGTTCTTTTATAAATCCAAGATTAATAAATATGTTGTTAAACAAGCCATATCGGTCATTTGAAAAGAAATACAGCCAGATAACCGACATTGCAATACCGCTTGTTATAGACGGTGCATAAAAAGCAAGGGCAAAGGCATTGCGCATACGCAGCTGGTTTATTACCCAGGCTGCAATGAAGGACATAAAGTATCCTATGGGACCTGTAATACAGGCAAATATCAAAGTGTTTTTTATTGCTGTAAGGAATATGACGTCATCTAAGAAAAGCAGCTTGTAATTTGTCAAACCTATCCATTTGGCAGGCTGGAGCATGTTAAAGTTTGTAAAGCTTGTTCCTAGAGCAACAAATACAGGTATTATAATAAATATGAAAAATAGGATGAGAAAAGGCAGCATAAATACATAACCTATAAGGCTTTTCCTCCAAGATGGCTTTATTTTAGGCTTTATTTTAGGCTTTGTTCCGGTTCCATCTGCCATTTTTGCCCTGGCATTGACTTCTATTACTCCTATTTTTGCACTACCAATCTCAGCTTCTGTCTTAATCTTAGTCTCGACTTTAGTATTTGCTCTCATTTTCCCACCCCCTGTGTCTGATTATCAAATATGCCATGTTCTTCCCTTTTCATTCTTAGCTCACGATTTATTTCCTCTACTGCAGATTCAAGTGCATCTCTTACAGGAACACCGCTTATTACTACACTATTCCATGCATTGCTTAAATACCGTCCGGTATAGTAGCCCCCCAAGACTACCGGAACTCCTTTAGCCCATTGCCACTGTTCTTTAATTACTTCCAAGTCTTCCTTCTTCCAGGCCAAATTTGTGAAGGCTTCAAGGTTGGCAGTATTCCAGCGGGCTTCAGTACCAATTATTGCTTCGAGCTCTCTTGCAAATTTGGTCTGAACTGATGTGCTGGTCCACCATTTTAAGAATTTCCAAGTCTCTTCCTTCTTCTTCGACTGATTAAGTATGACACCTGCCTGACCTGTTATACTTCCATTGGAGCGGTCTATTGTACCATCCGAGCGCAAGGTACCGGGTATGGGAGCAATGCCCCACCTTCCTGCAAGTTCAGGTGCTGCTACTGAAAGCTGTATGTAAAGATTGTAATCTCCAATTCCTATGGGCATCTCACCTGTGCGCATACGATTGAAGAAATTGGCTGATACCGGTATTCCGTAATGAGTATATAGTTCTGTTACTTCTTTGAAAGCTCTGTATGATTCAGGTGTTTCAAGACCTGATCTTGCTCCATTATCAAGATAATATTCCGCACCATGCTGAAAAATGAACTGGCTGAAATCAGCAGGATAATTAAACTGCAGTCCGTTTTGATAAAGCATGGGCAATACATTGTTATATAGCTCATCCCTTGTGTTTGGAAGTCTTATTCCATATTCACTGATTATATCTTTACGATAGATCATCGCAATGAAATTCATAGTTTCAGGAAGTGCAAATATCCCGTCGTTATATTTAAATGGTGTAAAAACACTTGGCAAAAAGCGTTTTGATACTTCCTGGAAATCCTTAAATTTGCTTAGATCATATACTGCATCTCTTATAGCAAACTCAACAGGAGAACCTGAATCAATTCCTAATGCACCGTCCGGTGCCCTGCCTGAAGCAATTGCAAGCATTAGAGCATTAACAGAACCTGCATGTAATTGTCCTGCAGGAAAAACATTGATATTTACCAGGATGCCTGTCTCAGGTGTAAACTTTTCATCTACCATTTCCTTTATTAGTTCAGCCCATTCTGTACCCCTGGAAACCCAAAGGTTAATTGTATTTTTTATATCTACATCGTCTTTGACAACACTGCCTATATTATTGTAGTCTTTTTTGAAGGAAACAATAAAGTTGGCTAAAGTGGCCTTTATTTTTTGGAAAACGTTAGACTGTTCATTTCCCCAATCTACACCGGGAGCTCCAACTAAAAAATAATCAATCATTAAAGGTTGATTTTGCAAACTCAAATACCAGTTCCCAAGGTTTGATAAAGCATTGTTTAAGTCATTTAATCTTCTTGCAATACTAAAGGGGTCTTTTACCATACCTGCAAGCTGGCTCTTTATAGTCATCAGGTTGTTTGCCATTGCAGGCAGCTTCTCTGATATATCCTCAAGCATATCGTATTTTGACTGCAGACTTTCCATTAAAATCTCCATATTACCTTTTAAGTGAGGTATGGTTCTGAAAAAGTCATAATCATAGTTTGGATCGGGATTACTACCTGTTACTTTGGTAATATCTCTTATTAAATTTGAAAGCAATATAACATCATCATTTAGCGATAAAATAATGGGAGTAAGTGCACCCATTTTAACTGTCATTGATATAGTATGGGTTCCTTTGGTTAAGTAGAAAAGGAATGGTTCCCCTTTCTCATCGTCCAGAACTTCGGTACGCCATTTTCTATTGGAAACAAATTTGTATTCTTCCAGCTCTTTAAAAGGTATTTCTCCATCTATGTCTATTTGTCTGTAAGAAGGTAAACCATCATTCCATGATTGTAATGCTCTTACTGCTATTTTATATAAACCATCCTGAGGAGCATCAAATTCCCATGTTATACTCTGATTTCCCTTACGCCAGCGATAACCTCCCAAAACATTTAATTTTCTGTATAGAGAAGATTCTGGTTTGCAAACAGGATCACCGTTTCTTTCTCTTCTGATTGTAGGGTCACTCTTTTCGGTTGCTGTACTCTCAGCCTGTAATTCTACTGTTTCTACTGTTTCATCTATGTTTGCGTATCCTTTATTCTTATATTCTTTCTTCACTTGTTCATAAGCGGGCAATTCTTTCACAGGCCTTACCCGCATCCTGCCAATTGCCATGTCCTGGTCTACATATTCCATACGCAATGTGTGCTTCCCAGGCTTTAAATAAAAACGAAAGGGTTGAGAGTAGTAGCCTTGCGCATCACAAAGTCCCATTACCCTCCAGCCGGGAATTTCAACCTGGCTTGGCCTCACTTCATCACCAATACTATTAACAATTGGTTCACTTTCGTCTTTCCAGCCCCTGTAAAAAACTATATTTGATGCTTCGAAAAATGGTATAATACCATCCATCTTAAGTGAGCGTGTAGCCGGATTACCTGTCCCCGGCAGCATATAATATTCCAGTTCAATTTCATACAGTCCCTCACTGCTTATTTCAAAGTTCCATTCAGCCCAGGGTATATCACACAACCATTTAAATGCAGGATAATCACTTACGCCCAGTTTTGATTCAAGCTTTAATTCTTTGCCCTCCGGCAAGACAATATCTGCAGGCTCAACTAAGATTTCCGGAATATTAGCGCCCTTATAACTCTTTTCCCCATATTCTTTAAGCAGTGCTGCATAATATGGTTCACTTACTTTACGGTAATATTCAACTGAAGTATTTTCATTTCCATAATTGAATTTTGATCTAAGAGGTTCCTCAGCCAAAACTTTTATAGGTGACATGATCAATTGAATTAATAACATAAATGCCATAAGTATATTACCGGCTTTTTTAACAGGAAATTTCATAGGTGACCTCCTTAAAACAATAAATAACTCTAAATATAAATTTATGTAAGTATATAACTTAACTTTTTTACTTAGATTCATCGATTCATCTTATATATTATGCAGATTCATTTTGCATAAAAAATAGTTTATATAAATGAGTTCATCCAAACTGAATATTAGCATTTGGGCCAGCTATAAAGCAATATGCAATTATGACTTTAGTATGCATTTTCAATAATATCCATATTATTATGAATTTTTCGTTTCAGTACTACTATGCCGATTTGAATAGCGATGTCTTATGTGATAATTTTTAATAGCATCGGGAAGATGAAAGGAAATATTTCCACATTATGTAACATTACTTTTGTTTATGGTACAATATAGACGTAACTTATGACAAAGTACCTGTTATATATTGGGAGGTGAATTTCATGAGAACAAATCGAGTACAAAGGTTCAGAAAATACAGGCGCAGAAGAATTATGAGGTTTCTGCTATATACAATTGTTATCCCTTCTACATCTGTATTTTTAGGTTATATACTGACCAATCTTTTTATTTTGCCATTGATATCCCAGTAATTTCTGTTGTTAATATTGCATAAAAATTCATAATATATATTGGAAAATGTCGTTAATAAATAGCATTTCTTTTTTTTCAATAAACATCTATAATATAATCAGATAAAGAAACATGCAATAAACATGCAATAAACATGAAGTTTCCTCCTTTTTTTATATATATTAAAAGGGACTGGTTATATTACCAGTCCTTTTTTGATTTTAAGTGAACCCCAAAGCAATGCTACATTTTTCAATCATCTAGTCAGCAGTTATAAAATCTTTGATTTTCTCAAACTTTTTTTCTTTTATACCTGGTACTTTCATTATGTCTTCTATTTTGGCAAACCTGCCATACTTTTCTCTGTATCCTATAATATCTTCAGCTGTTGCTTTTCCTACACCAGGTAATGTATCAAGTTCATTTACACTTGCTTTATTAATATTTATTTTGCCTTTTGAGTTATTAATATTACCAGAATCACTGCTTTTTCCTGTACCATCAGTTTGTCCCATATTATTATCAGTACTTTTACCACCTGTTTTAATAACTGCGTCCCCGGTATCTCTGATTATTTGTATTCCGCTTCCGGCTATATTAATATCAGGTATTCCATTATTTCCTGCTTCAGAATCAGATGTAATAAGTTTTCTATCTTTATCTCGTGCCAGTATATTAATCATTATATTTTCCTCCAAAATATAAACCATGTTTATGTTTTCCAGGTCAGCTTCGGCTGTCGCCCCGCCAGCTATTTCTATAGCTTCATATATCATCTGACCTTTCTTTAAAGTAATAACACCAGGATTATTCACACAACCAATTATATATACCTTAATTTCCAGGGTTGTCTCACCAGCTTCAGGATCAGCTTTTGGATCAGCTTCAGGATCAGCTTTTGGATCGGCTTCAGGAGCAGCTCTAGGATCAGCCTTAGGATCAGCTTCAGGATCAGCTTTAGTATCGGCTTTAGGATCGGCTTTAGGATCGGCTTTAGGATCGGCTTTAGGATCGGCTTTAGGGTTAGCTTTAGGGTTGGCTTCAGGGTAATCTTTAACTGGATTATTATTAACAGGGTCATTATCTGAATCTTTGGCAGAATCTCTGACTGGAGATTTACAACTATCAATAACAACTTCATTATTGTTTTTTACGGATATATATATTATTAATATAATTACCATAATAACAAAAATAATTGATATCGATACATATTCTTTTTTAATATATAACCTTTTATTAAACATCCTTAGTTCCATAATTTACCTCCTTTGTATATATTATTCTACACGTGTTTGTTTTTTCCTTTTTTTCTATCAAATTTTTTTATTTATTTAAACTGTAATTTTTGGTATACTAAAAATCAGGTATTTGATTATCCTTTTTGGAGGTAGCAAAAGAAAAAAATGGGAAATATACAGTCCACTAAGTATAAAAAGTCAGGTTATGGTACATGTTGGGTTTTTAGGAAATATTTAATTAGCAATGTATCTTTGTCTTTTTTATACATTATATTAGTATTATCTTTAATTTTTACTGCTTTTTCAGGCATAGTTTATGCTGATAATTCCTCTAGTCTAAATTCTCCGATTGTACCTGCGGCGGATTCCGTTTCTTATGCAGCAAATTTAGAGTTGCCAGAGCTAAATATTGAAGCTGAGGGATATATCTTGATAGATTCAAGGACCGGTCTTGTACTTTACAGTGAAAATGCAGACAAAACTGAAATATACCCTGCAAGCACCACAAAAATTATGACTGCAATAATAGCTCTTGAAAATGAAGACATAAATAAAGTAATGACAGCAAGCCAGGCTGCAATTGATGATATTGGTCCTGGGGGTATGAATATAGGTATAATGCCAGGGGAGGAATTAACCCTGTGGGATCTTTTGAATGCTATGCTTGTTTGTTCAGCCAACGAAGCTGCAAATATTATTGCGGAAAACACAGCATCATCCAGAAATGAATTTATTGACCTTATGAACAAAAGAGCAAAGGAACTTGGAGCAGTAAACACCCATTTTATCAATACAAATGGAATGCATCACATGGATCATTATACTACTGCACGAGATATGGCTTTAATTGCAAGGCATGCCATGTCTCTACCAGCGTTCAGAGAAATTGTGAAAAAGGATAGTTATACCATGCCTTCAACCAATAAACATTCAACCTGGAACACTTTATATACTACGAATAAATTATTGCGATACGGTACTAAAACTAACTGCAACTTTAATATTATTGGCATAAAGACAGGGTTTACTACACCTGCGGGTCACAATCTTGTATCAGCAGCAGTTAATGAGGAAGGAATGGAGCTTATATCTGTCATTTTAGGTGTTAAAAATGAACGGGCACCGGAAAACATATATAAATATACTGAAACGCTTCTAAAATATGGGTTTGAAAATTACTCCCTTCGTACACTTATAAAACAAAACTCACCGGCGGGCAACGTGAGTGTGAAAGATGCAAAGGATAAAGCTGTTTTGAACCTCATAGCTGAAACCGATGTTTCCAGCGTATTTCCTGCAAATCTTAGTTATGGGACACCTGCATATGCATATGCATATGTAGGTAAAGATAAAGATACAGATGCCAGCAATGATGTGCTTGCAGGTGAAGACAAAAGTGCAAATGCAATGTCCAATAATTGGTCTGTTATTAAAAAAGTTCATGTGACTCCAACTATTTCAGCTCCTATAAATGAGGGTGAAGTTCTAGGATACATGGAATTTTGGAAGGGCGATATTTTATTAGGCAAAACCAACCTTATTACATCAACTTCAGTAGAAAAATCTAATAAACCTAAATTTATAAGGGCTATTCAAAAGCTCGCCGGTAATATAGCCAGAGCTTTCAGTGGAAAATCAGGAAGCATTAAAAATAGTGCTTTATATAAAATAGCAAAGAGCATTTTTATTATATTATTTTCTTTTGGAGCTTTGAGATTCAGCCTTAGAAGAATATCCAGAATTATTAATATTAAGAGACGCATGATTAAATATAGATCAAAATAGTGGAAATAAGGAAATAAACATAATATCTTGCTAAATAAACTAAGTTCCAGTATAATAAAATTGTATTTTATATTTACCGGAGGTACTATATGTATATAGACAGACATTTGGAAAAAGTGATATTAAAAGCAAGCATTAACTTCCCTGTTGTCCTGGTAACAGGGCCTCGTCAGGTGGGTAAAACTACACTCTTGAGCAAAATGGCTGAGGAAAACCGTAAATACATAACTCTGGATAATCCTATTGTAAGGGAACTGGCTGTAAGTGACCCCGCTCTTTTTATGCAAAGGTACCAACCGCCTGTTATTATTGATGAAATTCAATATGCTCCCCAGTTACTGCCGTATATTAAAATGTATGTTGATCAGCATAAGAATAAAGGTGACTTCTGGTTGACAGGTTCACAGGTGTTTCACATGATGAGAAACGTTAGTGAAAGCCTTGCCGGGCGTGTTGGAGTGATTAATATGCTAGGTTTGTCTACCAGTGAAATACAAGGATACCAGGGCAACCCATATAAAACTAATATTAAGGATTTATTAGAGAAAGTTAATTATGTAAGGCCGCAGAATTTAAGGGAGATATTTTCGCGAATATTCAAGGGTTCTATGCCAGCTTTGTATGAGACAGAACAAGATACAGAAATGTTTTATTCATCTTATGTTAGTACTTACTTACAACGGGATATAAGGGACTTGACGCAGGTAGGTGATGAACTGGCATTTTTGAGATTTATGACCTGTTGCGCTGCAAGAACCAGTCAGATGGTTAATTATGCGGATATGGCAAAGGATGTGGGTATTAGTCCTCCTACTGCTAAGCAGTGGTTGTCTATTTTAGTATCATCGGGTGTAATTACACTAGTAGAGCCCTATTTCAATAATTCATTAAAACGTTTAATCAAGTCTCCAAATATGTACTTTCTGGACACTGGGCTTTGCGCATATCTGACTCGTTGGACCAGTAGCGAAACGCTTGAAGTATCAGCAATGTCTGGTGCATTTTTTGAAACATATGTTGTAAGCGAAATTATAAAAAGTTACTACAATGCAGGTAAAAGAGCACCTATTTTTTATTACAGAGATTCTGACAATAAGGAAATTGACTTAATTATTGAACAGGACAACACTCTTTATCCTATTGAAATTAAAAAAAGCGGAAGTCCTAAAAAAGATGCGATAAAGCATTTTGAAGTACTGCAAAAAACAGGAAAGCAAATAGGTAAAGGAAATGTTATATGTCTTTGTAGTGATATTATTCCAATAGATAAAGACAACTATTTTGTTCCTGCTTGGTTAATATGAAATGAATATATTTATATTTACAAAATTAAGGTATTCATCACCATTCATTAAGGCTGGCGAATGAATACCTTAACTTAACACTTAAACTAATCAACGGTTTTGTACCTTTGCAAGCTCTTAACCTTCAGGTTGGTTGGTACTTTACTTCACTACAATATTTACCAACTTTTCAGGAACAACAATTACTTTTACTACTGCTTTGTCTTCTATCAACTGCTTTACTTTTTCAGTATTAAGGGCTTCCTTTTCTGTATTATCTTTATCAAGCCCTGTAGGTATCATAATCTTCTCTTTGATTCTTCCATTTATCTGAACAACAATTTCAACTTCATCTTTTACAAGAGCTTCAGGATCGTATGACGGCCATATCTGTTCGTGGACACTTCCTTCTCCGCCGATTGACTGCCATAACTCTTCAGTTACATAGGGTATAAATGGTGCCAGCATTACAATAAGACTATCAATGGCTTCCTTTATTACGAATGGATTCCGCTTATTTTCAGCTACTTTCTCTTTATATGCATATAAAGCATTTACAAGCTCCATAACAGCACTTATGGCAGTGTTGAAATTGAATCTTTCACGGATGTCTTCTGTAACCTTCTTAATAGCATAGTTTACAATATATCTTAACTCTCTGTCAGCTCCGGTTATTTTTTCTCCTGATGAAGAGCCGCAGCCACATCCGCATGAGGAACTGCAAGCACATGCTTGGTCGTCCTTCAAACTTCCACTGTACTCATCAACTATTCTCCATACTCTGTTAATAAACCGATAGCAGCCTTCTACTCCCTGTTCACTCCATTCAAGATCCTTTTCCGGAGGAGCCGCAAAAAGGATGAATAACCTTGCCGTATCAGCCCCATATTTTTCAATAATTTCTTCAGGACTTACAATATTACCTATGGATTTTGACATCTTTGCCCCATCTTTCAATACCATACCCTGGGTCAAAAGGTTCGTAAATGGCTCATCATATGATACAAATCCCATATCATGCAATGCTTTCATAAAAAATCTTGAGTAAAGCAGGTGAAGTATTGCATGCTCTACACCACCAATATATTGGTCTACAGGCATCCAGTAATCGGTGCTTTCCTTACTGAAAGGCAGCCTTTCATTACAAGGATCGCAGTATCGCATATAGTACCAGGAAGAACATACAAAGGTATCCATTGTATCCATTTCTCTTCTTCCCATTTTACCACACTTAGGACATTTTGCCTTCAAGAAGGATTGAGAACTGATTAGGGGAGATTCTCCCGTTCCTCTAAACTTAACATCCGTTGGCAAAATAACTGGCAGATCTTCTTCAGGTACCGGTACAATACCACAATCATCACAGTATATTACCGGTATTGGAGCTCCCCAGTATCTTTGCCTGGAAATCAGCCAATCTCTTAATTTGAAATTAACCTTTCTTTCTCCATACCCTTTTTCTTCAATATAGTCAATAATTTTTCCAATAGCTTCATCGCTTCTAGTGCTGTTAAAAATACCGGAATTTACAAGATAACCAACCTCTGTAAAAGCATTTTTCATAGTATCGGCACTTAACTCTTCACCCTCCGGTTGAATTACAACTTTTACAGGCAGATTATATTTTTTAGCGAACTGGAAATCTCTATCGTCATGTGCAGGTACTGCCATTACAACGCCTGTTCCATATTCAGCCAATACATAGTTTCCAATATACAAAGGTACTTTATCGCCATTTAAAGGATTAATTACATGCCTGCCGGTAAATACACCTTCCTTTTCAGTCTCCTCAGATGTTCTGGTAATCTCATTCATATGCTGCATACGGGTTATAAACTCAAGGCATGTCTGTTCCTGTGGTGTACCTTTAATTATTTCAGTTGTCATTCTGTGTTCCGGGGCAATTACCATATAGGTTACGCCAAAAATAGTATCCGGTCTGGTAGTATAAATTCTTACCCCTTTATCCATGCCATCTACTTTAAAATCTACTTCTACACCTTCGCTCCTGCCTATCCAATTTTGCTGCATAAGTTTTACTTTATCGGGCCATCCTTTTAATTTATTTATATCATCCAGGAGTCTTTGAGCATATTTTGTTATTCTAAAGAACCACTGTTCCAGATCCTTCTTTCCCACATCAGCTTTACAGCGTTCACATTTACCATTTACAACCTGTTCATTTGCAAGCACTGTTGCACAAGAAGGACACCAATTAACATTGGATTTTTTCTTATATGCCAGCCCATTTTTATACATTTGCAGAAACATCCACTGAGTCCATTTATAATAATTGGGGTGGCAGGTTGTAACTTCTCTGTCCCAATCATAGCTTAATCCCAGTTCTTTTAACTGCCCTCGCATAATTTCAATGTTGGACCGGGTCCAATCAAAAGGATGAGTTCCATGCTTTATTGCCGCATTTTCCGCAGGAAGACCAAAAGCATCCCATCCCATCGGGTGAAGTACATTATAGCCATTCATCCTTATAAACCTGGCAACCACATCCCCAATAGAATAATTTCTTACATGGCCCATGTGAAGATTACCTGAGGGATAAGGAAACATTTCAAGTACATAATATTTGGGCTTGCCATTCTCTTCTACCTTGAAAGTATTTTCTTCTTCCCATTTTTTTTGCCACTTCTTTTCGATATCTTTTGCATTATAGCTTTTCATAATCGTGCAGGTTCAGAGGCTCATGATTTAATGAAAATCATGCAAGGAGAACCTGCAATTCACTCCCTTCTATCAGCTAACTTCAGCTTATATTGCTTATATCTCTCATATCTCTTATATATATTTATTACTTACAAAATAATATACTTATATTATTTATTTTACTTAAGTTACTCATATTAATTATTTTGCTTACATACCTATATCACTTATTTTCTGGTAATTATGCCATCAGACCATAATCTTTCAAGGCTGTAATATTTTCTCTCTTCTTCATGGAAAATATGAATTACTACGCTTCCATAATCCAGAAGAATCCAGCGGCTGCTCTCATAGCCCTCCATATGGTGAAACTCAATTCCCTCTTCCTTCAATTTAAAAATCACTTCATCTGCAAGTGTTTTTATATGGGTGGTGGATGTACCTGTACATATTACAAAATAATCTGCAAGAATTGTAATATTTTCAACTTTTATTACATCCACGTCTTTTGCCTTCTTATCCAGAAGTATCTCGGTTATTTTTTCAGCTAATACCGAACTATCCAAAATATTCTCTCCCTCCAGCCAAGTATTGTTGTTCATATTTGTTCTTTGTAAAATCATTTTTGCGTTATATATATGCTATTAGTCTGTATTTTCTGCAAGCTTTGCATAATACTTTACTCAATATAATTGCATTATTCGTTATTATACATTATTCTCTATTATACATTATTTAAGTTGTTTTGTTAACAATTCTATACAATTCTGATTTATGTATTTTTATAGAACTGCCGGAAATCAGTTCTGTATATTAGCTCTCTGTAATAACAGATAGTTTCGGGCCCCTATAGAATCAGGATGTATCAGGCCTCCCATTGCTATTACATATTTAATAGTAGTATCTAAAGCTATTATTATTGCTCTATCTATATCTTTACATGCCCATTCCCTTATTTCGCAAACCCCCGGAAAATTTCTTCCTGGTTCAATGTAATCAGCAAGAAAAACAATTTTCTCCAGTATGTTCATATCTTCCTTTCCTGTAGTGTGAACTCTTATAGCATTAAGGATTTCCTCATCCTTTATACCGTAATCCATTTCCGCAATAAAAGCTCCAACAGGTCCATGTAAAAGTTCCGGCTGTCTTTTTTCAATATTATCAACATGCATGTCAAATTTTTCACAAAGACTTAATAGCTCCTTTGCCGTTCTTCCTTTTGCGCAGTCATGTAAAATGCCTGCTATAGCTGCCTTATCAACATTCGCTCCATATATTCCTGCCAGGTTTTTAGCAGCTTCCATTACATTTTCCGAGTGTATGTACCTGCTTGGTTTGATATTTAGTTTTATTTTATCCTTAATTTGGTCTAAAACCACATTTATTCCCTTTCATCTATATATAACGCAAAAATGATTCTACATGAAATAAATTTAAATTCTTCTTCCTGCAGTCGAATTGAACAATTCGAAAATGCAGGCAAAATGTTCACTTATTTGTATAGTCCATTTTCTGTTATATACTCCTCTACATTTTCAGGTACAAGATATTTTATGGATTTGCCATTTCTAACTTTTTCCCGTATTATCGTAGATGATATACCAATTAGAGGCGCATCCACTATATGTATTTTAGCCATAAAATGACTTTTTAAAAACTCAATTTCTTTAATCAATGATTCTCTGTTAAATCCAGGTCTTAATACCGCTACAAATTCACATAGGGAAAATAGCTTTTCAAAGTTTTTCCATGTTACAAGTTCAGGTATTACATCTGCTCCCGTCATAAAAAAAAGGACAGTATCTTCGCCATATATCTGCTTCAACTGTACGAGAGTATCAACTGTATACGAATAACCTCCCCTTTCCATTTCTATAGAAGACACTGCAAACCAAGGGTTTGACTCTGTTGCCATCTTTACCATATTATAGCGATGTGTGGCATTTGTTACACCAATTCCGACCTTATGGGGAGGATTGGCTGATGGTATGAATACCATTTTTTCCAGCTCCATTGTTTCCCTTATTTCTTCAGCTATTATTAAATGCCCGTAATGGATAGGATCGAAAGTCCCCCCCGAAATACCTATCCTTTTGAATTTGCCCTTCAAAATTACCACTTTCCTTTATTGACTTTTATTTTTCTTTTACAGGCTGCAACTTTATAGAATCTTTTTGGGTCTCTTTAGAGTCTCATTGGAGCCCCTTCTAGTCCCTTAAAACTTAATTAAGGGTAGCCGGCAGTCTATTTTCGTCCTATATCTTTTCGGTAATGCATATTTTCAAACTCTATTTTTGATACTCCTTCATATGCTTTTTTTACAGCTATTTCAAGAGTTTCTCCTAAAGCTGTTACCCCAAGCACCCGCCCACCGGATGTATAATACCTGTCATTTTCATATTTTGTACCGGCATGGAACACTATTGTATCTTTATCTTTTTGTGCATCACAAAGGCCCTTAATTTCATATCCTGTTTCATATTTCCCAGGGTATCCCCCTGAAGCCATAATCACGCAGGCAGCTGCTCTTTCATCCCATTCAATGTTTATTTCATCTAATTTTTCATCTATTATTGCATTAAAAATATCAATAATATCAGTTTTAAGTCTGGGCAGAACAACCTGGGTTTCCGGGTCTCCAAATCTTGCGTTGTACTCCAGCACTTTCGGCCCGCTTTCGGTAATCATCAAACCATAATACAACACTCCCTTAAAAGTGCGCCCTTCTTTATTCATAGCTTCAACTGTGGGCCTGATAATTTTTTTCATGCAGTAATCTGCCATTTCAGGTGTATAAATCCTACTGGGAGAAAATGCTCCCATTCCACCTGTATTAAGGCCCAAATCATTATCAAAAACCTTTTTATGATCCTGAGAGCTAACCATGGGGATAACTGTTTTCCCATCGGTAAAAGCCAATACGGATACTTCATGCCCTGTTAGGTACTCTTCCACAATAACCTTGTTTCCCGCTTCGCCGAAAATTTTATCATCCATTATATTTTTAACTGCTTCCACAGCAATTTCATATGTTTCTGTAATAATTACACCTTTTCCAGCTGCCAATCCATCAGCTTTTACAACAACAGGGTATTTGTATTCTTTAAGATATGCTATGGCTTTATCACAATTATCAAACACATCATACCCAGCTGTCGGAATATTGTATTTTTTCATAAGATTTTTGGAAAAGGATTTGCTTGCTTCAATAACAGCTGCATTTTTTAAAGGTCCGAAAGCCCTTATACCTGCCTCCTGTAAAGCATCTACCATTCCTGCGGCCAGAGGGTCGTCAGGCGACACAATCAC